>Ga0181528_10000337_pt1 | contig 36548 bp, 27 predicted proteins | sample PEATcosm2014_Bin_47_FD_119742 | JGI IMG/M metagenome (GOLD analysis project Ga0181528, IMG submission 119742) | Peatland microbial communities from MTU Mesocosm Facility, Houghton, MI, USA - PEATcosm2014_Bin10_10_metaG | ecosystem: Environmental > Terrestrial > Soil > Wetlands > Peat | place...
ATTCGAGCTTACGTCCAACACAACAACGACCGGCCCAAACCATTCACCTGGACCAAGACGGCCGACGAGATCCTCGCCAGCGTAGCCCGCTTTTGTAAACGGACTTTAGAGACAGGACACTAGGTGCTGATTGCTGTACTTGCCGAGGATCGCGAATGTCCGGCCTCGCAGGTCTCGCAGGTCGTTGACCCTGAGGTCGGGGCGGACCACCAGCGTCGAGCCATCGCGATGCCCGAGATAGAGAATCTTCACCGGCAAACCCTGCTCCCGCAGCTTCATAGCCAGCGGCGCGATCATGAACGTCGCTTCGAGTCACCCGGCTCTCATGGACTCCGCCATACTCGGGAAATCCATGAAGAGCTGCAACTCGAAGCGCGTTCCTGCGCTGGTTTTGGTCGCGTAATCCGTTACCGGGCAGGTCAGATGACACATGACAGGCAAGAAGCCTACGGTGAGTCTCTCGCGCGGCGAGCGACTCCAGTTGGAGTCCGAATGAGATGTCCAAGGCTTAAAGCGCAACACGCTGACCGCCGCGAGGAACGCCAACACGCCCAGGATCCAACGAACCGTGTACGAATGAAACAGCTTCATCGGGTTTCGCTCCACTCAACGGCGGGCAGCGAAGCGTAAAAGGCTCCGGAGTCAGCTCTCTCACCTGGACCGATCCGGTTGGGACATTTGGCCAATGCGGAAAGAGCGTGATTCGTCCGGGCGTTGCGCCTCACACCCACCAGCGTTCTGGATCCTTTGGCTCACCGTATCCGGCGGTGTCGTCAAGCACCCTGAAGAGGTCGCCGGTCGCGGAGTCCTTCGTAGTAGCCAAAGATGAAGTCGCGGTTCTTGCGGATCGGGCCTCCGAACGTCGCGCCGAATTGATTCTGATGCAGCGGCTCGGTCGTCGCCGCGAAGAAGTTGCGGGCATCGAAGTCGTTGTTGCGGACAAACTCGTAGAGCGAACCGTGCAGGTCGTTGCCGCCCGGGCGCGTGACAACGGACGTCGTTGCGCCGCTCGTCGAGCCATACTCGGCGGGCGCGTTCGACGTGAGGATGCGGAACTCGGAGATGGCGTCGACCGGCGTGCGCAGGGCAAATCCACCGTCGACGCTATTGACGTTCGCGACGCCATCGAGAATGTAGCTATTCGACTCCGGCCGTTGGCCATTCACGGCATACGCCTGGCCGCTGCGCAGCAGCCCACCAGCCTCGGATAGACCGGCTGTCATCGGCGCCACTCCGGGCTGGAGCAGGCCAAGCTGCGTGAAGTTGCGGCCGTTGAGCGGCAGCTCGGTCGCCTCGTGGGATGTGACGACGTTGCCAAGCGTAGAGCCCAGGTCAACACTCGCGCCATTCGCCGTTACGTTGACCTCGCTGCGGCCCCCGGCGATCTCCAACTTCACTGGGAAGCGTACGGTGCGGTTAATGTCGATGTGAATCTGCGCCGCGGTGAAGGGCGTGAAGCCGTCGGCCGCGATCCGCAGACTGTAGTCGCCGACCGGCAGCGACGAGAAGTGGTAGACGCCGTCGCCGGCGGAGCGCTGCGTCGCAGTGAAGCCCGTCTGCGCGTTTTACGCCGTGACAGCCGCCCGTGTGACAGCGGAGTTCGAGGGATCCAGAATCTGTCCCTCAAGCACGCCGGTCGGATCCTATTCGCATGCCCATTGACACACCAGAAAAAAGGAGAACAAGCCAAGTGTTTTCATAATCTTGCACTCTAGTCTTGGAATAGATAAAAACAGGAAATAATACTTATGACGGCCGGTTTCCGGCTCTCCGCTGCCGCTCGATTGTGTCAATTATAAACACGATAACAGAATCGTAAGATCCCCTTTTAAAATTAAATAAAAAATGAGCCCGGCCTTCTTCCTAGGCCGGGCTCAGCGTTTCATTGAGGGTCAACTCGTCCGGCCACGCACCGGATCCCTGAAGCAACTCAGTGCAAACATCATATAAAGCATTGGTGTATTAGACAATGACAGTAATTCTCATGGAACAATAAGAAAACTCGATTCCCTCTTGCTTATCGCGCCATCAGCGAATCTCATCGTTATTTGTTTCGCCTGGCCAATACGGCATCCGGAGGACAGCTAAGTTACATCATTGGAGTGCGATACGACTTCGAGCCGGTGGCCTATCAGGTTCTTCAGGATCCGGGAGTCTTGATCTCTGCTACCCCGCGAAGAGCGCAAAGCTCCTACCTGGCTCACCCTTCCTGACTGGATGAGCTGGCTTCACCCCTCAAAAGATACCGCAATAACTGCGCAAACTAATCTCTTAATGCTAGTCGCCTTATACTGTTTTGCGGCGAGCAATTGGCCTTAGCTCATCGATGACATGTAATTTCAACCGTCCGCGTGAACTCACATCCATGAGATTTCGCGCGATCTGGTTCATCAATAATCCGTTCGCAGAGCCTGCCTGGCTACGGATTTAACTTCGACAATGCGTCCCAAAACTGCTCCGTCATCTGGACACGCATCATCTCAACGGCCGTCGTCAACACCGCTTCCGTCGGCCTCTCCCGGCTTGCCATGCACCACTGGACGCAAAACAACGTCTACCAATTTGCCGATGAACTGCGACCAGCCGGTAGATTTCGGTGTGGTCGAATTCTGTAAGCGCTGCAAAAAGTGCGCCGAAGCATGCCCGCCGGCCGCCCTGTCGTTTGACGACGAGCCCAGTTTCAAGATTCTCGGGGACTGGAACAACCCCGGCCATAAAGCGTGGTTCGAGGATTCGTATCGGTGCTTCGCCTACTGGCAGGCGAGCGGTACGGCGTGCGCCGTGTGCCTGACCGTTTGTCCCTTTACAACAGCGGCCCACGCATGGGTTCGCCAAGTCGTGAAAGCAACTGTCTCATTGACACCCGCTACGGACGGCCTATTCCGGGCCATAGACGATTCGGCCGAGTGCGAAACGCGTCGCGATCCCGAGCGGTGGTGGGTGGACGAACATTCGGATCTGTCGAGAGAGCCCAGCCCGGCGCCGGCGCCAGCCTGCAACTCCAGTTCTGATCGCGGTTGATGAGCGACGAGAGGGTTGACACATTTCACTGGCCGAGTGTTTTGGCCAAGCTCCGCAACCAACTCGCATGACTCGCGCGCAGGAGTGCGTAGCGCACCTGATCCTGCGCAGCATTGGTGAAGCGCCGCGCCCGCATCCGACATTGAGGATGACTCCGGCTGGAAATGTTCAATCGGCGACGGCCGCTCGGCGCGCAACCAGGACCTCCACTTGCGTTGGAATCTCCTGCTTCCGGTAGTCAGGCAATAGCAACATCAGGCCGGAGGCAACGATTGCTACGACCACCAGATTCAAGAGAAAGGCCGTGTACGAGCCGGTGACGTCAAATGCCTTGCCCATCAGGACCGGGCCGATCGCTCCCGCGAAGGCGTAAGCCGTCCATGTGAAGCCGTAGAGTGTGGAGAACGATCGCAAGCCAAAGTACCTCGACAGCAGGTAAGGGGTGACGTCGGCCTCGCCGCCCATGCCCGCTCCGATCAGCCCGGCGGCGAGGATGCCCATGCCGGCCGAGTGCACGCCCGACAGCAAAAACGTGCCCAGCGTGGCGCATAAGAGCAGGCCACAGCCAACGCGCGGCGCAAAGAAACGGTCGAGCAGCCAACCCGCCGCCAGCCGGCCGATCAGGCTCGATGCGCCCATGGTTGAGATGGCAATCGCAGCGCCGCCCGCAGCCACTCCCCGATCCGTCAATAGAGCCGAGAGATGTGTCACGACGCCGTTCTGGCACAGCGAAGCGAGAAACAGGACGGCCACCAGGATCCAGAAGGCTCGAGACCGCAAGCCTTGCTGAACCGAAGCCCCATGGACCTCAACTCCGTGAGCGCGCCCCGATTCCGGCTTGTCCCGTACCAGGAAGAAGACGGCAGGCCAGCCCAGTATCAGAACCAGCCCGCCGAGCGAAGCGTAGGCGCCGCGCCAACCGAAGCCATGGATCAGCGCTTGAGCCAACGGAGGCAGGACCATGGCCCCGATCGCTCCACCCGAAAGAATCAACGCCAGCGCCAGGCCGCGCCTTTGCACGAACCACGTGGATACCGTGCGGGCATAGGCCAGGTGCGCGGCGCCATTGCCGATCATCCCTAGCAGGAAGAACACGGCATAAAGGTGCCAGAGGCGGGGCGTCAGCAGCGACAGGGAGGCGAACGCAAGGCCGTAGACGGTCAGGCACGGGAGGATGACACGCCGCGGCCCATAGCGGTCGAGCAGCAACCCAAGAATTGGCGAAGACGCGGCCAGGGCTATGGCCGCGAACCCGAAGGCCAGCGAGACGCTTTGACGCGACCACGCGAACTCCTCCGCCAGCGGCTTGAGAAAGATCCCGAACGTATAGACCAGAAGCGATCCGAAGCCAACGAAAACCCCGATGGCCGATCCAACCACGACGCGCCGGCCAGGGTAGCCGGAGCTGCTCTCTTGCGCGAGTTCTGAAGCGGCGCTGGCGGGCGAAGAGTGATCCATTGGGTCTCGTTTCGTTTGCTCTGCGCCGGGCTTCAGAACATCAGTTTAAGCGCGAACTGCATCAACCGCGGCGGGGCGGCCGTGAAGATCTTCCCGAAATTCGCGGAGTTCAAATCCGCGACGGGCAAGCCGAAATTGGCGTGATTGGCTACGTTGAAAGATTCCGCCCGGAATTGGAGCTGAGTAAGTTCAGCAATGCGAAACGTTCGCGTCACCGACAGGTCGATATCAGAGAGCGCCGGCCCTCTCACGACATTGCGGCCTTCGTTACCGAACTGGCCCGCCTGGGTCTGGGGATTCAAACGTTGAAACGCGTCCCGGCTAACCCACTGTTGGACGGTGTGTGGTCCACTGTTTGGATCGCCAATCAGATTAGGGCGGCTCGCGGTAATGCCCGAGATCGGCGGGCTGTTGGCCTGCAACGAAACGTTCGTCGAATCGTACACGCTGAATGGCGTCGGCGAATTGTGACTGGCGATGACGTTCAACTGCCAGCCGTTGAAAAGCAGGCGCAACGGCGAAGCGACGTTGTTTCCGATCACCGGCGACCAACTCCCGCTCGCAACAAAGCGCTGACGCGCATCGAACAGCGACGGGCCATGTTCCGCGGCCAGGTCGAAGGGGTTTTGAGCGAGGTCGTTTTCGCCTGCCAGGGCTTTACCCGCGGAGCCTGACAGGTTCATCGCCGACAGGTAGTCGAGGGACTTGGCATACCAATAGGAAAGATTGAAGCCAATGCCCTTCGTGTAACGGCGCGAAATGCTCGCCTGTCCGGCTTCGTAGGTCGAGTTGGTGATGTCGGACAGCAACCCGACGGTCGAGAAGTCGCAGGTCCCGCCACCGGGCGGACAATTCGCATAGATGCGGCGCTGATCCGCGTTCTGCGCGGTCGCGCCAGGTCCATAGACGGCAGGGTTCGCTTCTACGTTGCGGGGCAGATGCGTGCCCTTCGTGCCGACATAGCGCACTTCCACGAGGTAGTGCCCAAGGACTGAACGCTGAATGCCGAAGTTCCAGTCTTGCGCATAGGGCGGGCGCGCCGAGGGGTCTATGCCGAACACCGTGGCCGGCCGCACAAAGCTGTTCGGCGCTGGGTAAGGATGCCCGCTGTAAGGGTCGGCGAAGTTGAGCCCGGCACCGCTGTATTGGTTGAACTCCGCCGTTGGCAGGGAGCTTACGGGCACCTGCGACGCCGTGCCCGCGCCATTCTGAAACTGATCGTAGAATATGCCATAGCTTGCCCGGATAGACCACAGCCCGGCCCCGGATGGATCCCAGGCAAAACCGACGCGCGGCATGAATGCGTTGTCGCCGTGAGCGATGCCGGCGCCGATACCAGGGTCGCCGGGGAATACGAGCCCCCTTGGTGCGTCGGGCATGACCACGGACTGAAATCCGGGGATGAAGCCGTTCAGCCGGTTGTGGATCTCAGTGAACGGGTTGATCCTCTCGTACCTCAGGCCGAAGTTGAGCGTGAAGCGCCTGGTCACCCGCCATTCGTCTTGTGCATAGGTTCCCAGGCTCCAGATGCGAGTGCCGCGATGAAAGTCGCCGAGGCCCTGATAAAACGTCACCGGAGCGCCCAGCAGCAGGTTCGCAATCGCGTTGTTTGTGGGAAATGTCCCGGCAAATACGAAGAATGCGTCGGGCGCGATCGCCTGGAACATATTTAGCTGCGTGCGCAGGAAATCGGCTCCGAATTTCAGCGAATGCCGGCCGTGGAACCAGGACAGTCCATCCTGCGCCTCATAGCTGTTTTGCGCGGAGATGCGCGGTCCCGTAATGGCGCCGCCGATGGGTGAGTAGCCCGCGATGTTGAAGAAGGGCGGCCCCTGCCCGGCCTGACTCGCCGGGCTGTAATCGAAGCCGAAGGCGCTCGGCGGAGTCTGGTTGAGGCGTTCATCGAAGTTGAAGATGTAGCGGAAGAATGTCGCCCGCAGGGAGTTGCTCAACACCGATGAAACGAGATGCGTGTTCGAGATCACCGCGGAATGCGTTGTTACGTCGTCACGTGTGGGGAAGCCTGGCAAGTCCGATCCGCGAATCGATATGGGCGTCAGATCGTGTCCGCCAGAGTAGGAATAACGGCCGAAGAACTGGTCCTTGTCCGTAGCGTTGAAGTCCACGCGGCCGCCAGCCTGATCGTAAAAATCGGTGGCGACAGTGGTCGACTGGTAGATCGTCGGAGCGATGTTGCCCGGCTTGTACATCTGCAACACGTTCAAGGCGACAGGGTTGATCGCTCCCACCGGAATCCTGTTGCCGGGAAACGCCACTCCGCCCGCGGCGATGTTCAGGAGAGGGTAGCCCAGATCCGAGAAATCGCCGCCCTGCTCCTGTAACGTCGGAACCGTGGCCGAACTCGTCGAACCCTGTCTGTTTCGAAAACCCTCGTAGTAGCCGAAGAAGAACAACCGGTCCCGCTTGACCGGCCCGCCCGCCGTGCCTCCGAATTGATTCTGCTTGAGAGGTTCAACGCCCTGCGAGAAGAAGTTGCGGGTGTCCATCTTGTCGTTGCGGAAGAACTCGTAGAGGGACCCATGGTATTGATTGCCGCCGGCGCGGGTGACGACGCTTGTGGTTGCTCCATCCGTCCCGCCATACTCCGGCGGAGCGGTTTGCGTCAGTATCTTGAACTCCGCGATCGCGTCTACCGGAATCTTCAGCGCAAACCCGCCGTCCATGCGGTTGATATTCTGCGCGCCATCGAGCAAATAGAGATTCGCCTCCGGCCGCATTCCGTTGACCGCGTATGCCTGACCTTCCCGCAGCGGCCCGCCCGCCTTTGCTATGCCCGCGGGCAAGGGGGCAACGCCAGTCTGGAGCATGCCGAGTTGCGAGAAATTGCGGCCGTTGAGCGGCAGATCGAGAACCTCGCGGCCGCTCACCACTTTGCCGAGCGTGTTGGTGGCGGTATCCACCACGGGCGCGTCACTCGTCACATTGACCGTCTCGGTGACCGAAGCGAGTTCGAGCACCACCTCGACGCGGACGGTCTGGCTCACGTTGACCTGAATGGGCTGCTGCGAATACCTCGCGAATCTCGGCTCCTCCACCGTCAGGCTGTAGCTCCCGACCGGGAGCGCGGTGACGCGGAAGAACCCGCTCGGTTGCGTCATCGTCTCGCTCGTGAACCCCGTGTCGAGGTTCTTTACGGCGATGTGCGCGCGGGCGAGCACGCCGGCCGTCTTGTCTGTCACCTGGCCCTCCAGTATGCCTGTTGGATCCTGCGCCAGCGCTCCAATGGGTGCCAGAAGGCATAGCAAGAGTGTTGTTTCAGCGGACTTAAATGACATGTGTTTTGCGCCCCTGCGATTGCGATGGGGTTGATCGTACACGGTTTGGTACGGTTAAACAATTAGATGAAAATATTAGTTTGAACATAGTAGCTGCCCGACATGTCTCGATTTGAGTATGGCCAAGAGTTCGGGTCTGGGGTATTCAGAGGGGTAGCGACTTCATCGAGGAAGCCGGGAGGGAGAGGAAGCGACTTCAACCGATACGTGTGCGCAAACCGAGTGAGCAGCCAGGCCAAGGGCGTGGCAATGGATTGTGGAATCAGCGGTTTACGGTACGGTCCGCTGGCTCGTCGACAAGCTTGCGGTTCTCGCGCTCCTGCACCCGGGACACTCCACGCCAACTTCCCTCTAGTAGATTTCAATGATTGAAGATGCCGCATTCCCCGGTTATACTCGCCATCATTCCAATAAAGGTCCGGTTTGATGCACCGGACCTTCTTGAGAGGGGCTCGATGCCACATATCCAATTACCTGAAGGTCTGCCCGGAATCACCAGCGGCTTTGCGTTCCGCCCGGAAACCGCAAAGCCGATGCGCGAACTGGCGGAGGTGTTATTGCGCGGCCCAAGTTCGCTGTCGAGCGGCGAGCGTGAAATGATCGCCTCGTTCGTCTCCACGCTCAACGACTGCTACTTCTGCCAGACCAGCCATCGCGCTGCCGCCGCGCACCATCTTGACGGGAACTATCCGTTGGTGGATGCGGTCCGGTTTGACTACCGCAACGCGAATGTCAGCGAGAAGCTTAAGTCCCTGCTTGCCATTGCAGGCAAAGTTCAAGAAGGCGGCAAGAACGTGACTCCGGACGACATTGCTCAAGCACGCCGGTACGGCGCGTCAGACCTGGAAATCCACGACACGGTACTGATCGCCGCAGCGTTTTGCATGTACAACCGTTACGTGGATGGGCTCGCCACGTTTACGCCCACCGACGACAGGTTGTACGACGAGATGGGCGCCCGGATGGCGCATCAAGGCTACACCGCGCCGGCTGCCGGCGAGCAGGCAGCAGTTGCAGGCAGCCGGCAAGCGTGAGCGAAAGAGAGGCGATATGTCCACGAATTCCACAACCTTGCGTGAAGAATGTGGGGAGGCGCTCTATCTTCCCGGGGTGGAGAGCGCCCCTCAACCAGGCATCTACAAGGAACTGATCGAGGCCGCTCGAAGCCAGGGAACCGAGTATTCGAAAATCTGGGACCTGTTCGCGTTCCAGGAGTCCTTTACCCTGAACCTCTCGCGTTTCACGGAAGGGGTGCTGCGCAAGCCGGCATCGATCAGCTCCGCAATGCGGGAACTGATCGCGGCATCGACGTCGTTCCTCAATGAGTGCCGCTTTTGCACGAAGGCCCATGCCGCGGCGGCAGCGGAGTTGCTCGGCAGCGAGGAACTGGTGTGGAGCGCGCTCAGGGATCTCGAGTCTTCCCCGCTGGACGAAAAAGACAAGTCGCTGTTGCGTTTCACTGCCAAGGTCACCGGGAACCTGCCCGCGATCGGTTCCCAAGACGTCGAAGCCGTTCGTGCTGCTGGTTGGGACGACGAAGCGATCTATTACGCCATCACAACCTGCGCGCTGTTCAACTTTTACAACCGTTGGATTACCGCGACCGGGGTTCCGGAGATGTCGGCGGAGGCTCACCGGCGGCAGGGGAAAATGCTGGCGACACGAGGCTATGTCCGCAAGGAGGAGAAGTAAGCCATGGCATATATCGACCTGCCTGCGGATTTACCCGGCATTCGAGGCCCGATGGCGTTCCGGCCGGAAACGGCGAAGCCGCTCAACGAACTGGTAAACGTGCTGCTGCACGATGCTCACTCGCTCTCGCCCGGCGAGCGCGAGTTGATCGCAACGTACGTCTCCTCGCAAAACGATTGCTTCTTCTGCCAGACGATTCACGGCGCCGTCGCTGCCCAACATCTCGGCGGCGACGAAGAGCTGGTAGCGAACGTCAAACGCGACTTCGTGCAAGCGGGGATATCGGACAAGCTGAAAGCGCTGCTCGCCATCGCGGGCAAAGTTCAAAAAGGCGGGAAGCACGTCACGCCCGACGACATCGGAAAGGCTCGCCAGGCAGGCGCCACCGACCTGGAGATCCACGACACGGTTCTCATCGCGGCCGTGTTCTGCATGTGCAACCGCTATGTGGACGGGCTGGCGACGTGGGCTCCGGAAGGTCCTGAGTATTATCGGGGACGCGCGCCGAAGGTTGCAGCGGAGGGCTATTCCGCACCTGCCGCAGTCGCGACGAGTGCGGCGCGTTAGCGGCCTTCGACGGCCGGGGATTTCGTACGATCCGATTCTCGGTCTCCCCTGTTTCGTTTGAACCAGGACCTATCGTCCACCCGACCGTATCGTAAATTGGGCTCCAGGCCGATGTGGAGTTCCGCAGCCGCCGATGATCGCCGACTTGCTGGCAGTTGCCTTCCGACGTACGCGAGCTTCACATACGGCTACGCAATCACAGTGAGCCCGTTGTATTAGCATCCGCACGAGACATTCAGAAGAAAAGAGCCCGGCCCCGCGCCGGGCTCGTTTTGCGTTCAAAGGCTCTTGTTATTTGGCGATCGTGTACACGCGCGCCTTGTCGGTCTCGCGGCGCGTGCTGGGAACCGTGTAGCCGTGCTTGCTGCCGAGTGTGGAGATGAAGCGGCGGACTGAGTGCTTCTGCAACGCGGCTACGGCCATGCGCTGCCGGCTTCCCGAGACGTTGCGCAAGTAGACAGCTTCGAGGATTCCGCTTGCTGCACAATTGCAATTACCCTATACTCGATAGTGGAAGTGGATATTGAGGTCTACTTTTCTGATGCACACTCGACTGGACTTTTCCGATACAAGGTCGGCCCCTGGGGCTGTTGTGACTCGACTTTCTATTCGAAGCCGTATGGCTGCGTGCGCGTGTTGTCTTTCCTGCCAGCCCGCCTGTTGCTGCCGCTGAGCTAGCGGCCGCGACTCCTTCATATACTCCCTGCTGCCAAGGGCCTGCGATCAGGGCCATTGCAGAGCCGACTTAGGTTGCGTTCTGCGACCGGCTCATTGGCCATGCTTTCGGCAATTGGGGTAAAGCCTATCGAAGTCGTTGTAATTAAAGGAACTAATGACATGAAATATCAATCTGATTCCAATCCTGAAGCCAAGGTGCTCCTGCCTGCGGTCACGTCGATTCTCGTTCCGCTGCTGCTCGTCCTGGGCGCCTCCTCCACACCGGCGCAAAACCTGAACTGGGAAGGTCAGACGGGTGTCTTCGTGACGCCGCTGGCCTACACGGCTGCCTCGCCGGAGCACAATGTCGGCAAGCCGATCGTGGCCTACCACTACCTGGATGCCGGCAGCGTCCTGGGCGGCTTCCATACCGCCTCCGTGACGGAAGGCGCGTTCGGGCGGCTTGAATTCGGGTACACGCGCGTCTTTCATCAGGACGGCGACACGGCCGGATTGAGCCCGTTGTGGAAAGACGGGTTCAACATCGTCCACGCCAAAGTGAATCTGGTGAAAGAAAACGCCGGCAAGAACAACTGGCTGCCGGCCATCTCCGCCGGCTTCGTCGCCCGTACCCAGGTGGCCAACGTGGCGGGTCAGCTCGCGACCCCGACGCGCACCTACAACAACGCCGATTTCTATGCCGTAGCGACAAAGACCATCACGCAGACCAAGGTGGTTCCGGTGTTGCTCAGCTTTGGCTATAAGGCGACCAACGCGCAGGTCTTCGGCCTGGCCGGCAACGCTCCGGCCTATAAGGGCAGGGCGTTTGGCGCGGCAGCCTTCGTCTTCAAGGGACCTGCCAAGAGCACCTTAATCCTTGGCTCCGAGTTCGCGCAGCAGCCGCGCGAAGTGCGAAATCTCCCCGGCGCGGATGTGCCGACCACGCTGACTTACGCCGCGCGCATCGTGCCGTGGGAGAAGTCAAAGTTCAATATTGACTTCGGCGTTGCCCAGGCAGCAGGCAAGATCCTGCCGGGCGTCGACTTGAAAGTGCGGCATCAGTTTGCCTTGGGCATTTCCTACGGCTTCTGAGCCCTCCACGAAAAACACAGTCCACGAATCACGAGGAAGGAAATCTCATGGCAGAACAGACACCCCGACCCAGACTTGCGACGCTGGCTTTGCATGCCGGTCAGACGCCCGATCCGACGACAACCGCCCGCGCGGTGCCGATCTATGCGACCTCGAGCTATGTCTTTGAGAGCGCCGACAATGCCGCGGATCTGTTCGGACTCCGGGCATTCAGCAACATTTACTCGCGCCTGACGAACCCAACCAACGACGTTCTCGAAAAGCGCCTGGCGGCGCTCGACGGCGGCGTGGGCGCACTGGCTTTCGCCTCGGGCGCGGCGGCCATTACGGCGGCGGTGCTGACGTTGGCGCATAGCGGGCAGAACATCGTTTCCGCGACCAGTCTCTATGGCGGAACGTGGTCGCTGTTCGTCCACACCTTCCAGGGCTTTGGAATCGAGGTGCGGTTTTTCGATCCCAGCAAGTCGGAGGAGATCGACGCGCTGATCGACGAAAACACGCGCCTCGTCTACCTGGAATCAGTCGGCAATCCCAAGAACGACGTGCCGGATTTCCGCCGCATCGCCGACATTGCACACGCCCACGGCTTGCCGGTTATCGTCGACAACACCGTGCTGACGCCGGCGCTTTTCCGCCCGTTTGAACACGGCACCGACATCGTGGTGTATTCGACGACCAAGTTTCTGGGTGGACACGGAGTCCATGTCGGCGGAGCGATTGTTGACAGCGGCAAGTTCGATTGGACGGCGGATCCTAAGAAGTGGCCCGAATTCAACAGTCCCGATCCGGCCTATCACGGCGCCGTGTTTTCCGAGGCGCTGAAGCCCTTCGGTAACATCACCTACATCGTATATGTCCGCACGCACCTGCTGCGCGACACCGGCGCCACGCAGAGCCCGTTCGCCGCGTTTCTGTTCCTGCTGGGTATTGAGACGCTGCAGGTTCGTCTGGAACGGCATGTCCAAAACGCTCAGGCGTTGGCGGAGTGGTTGCTGGTCCACCCGGCTGTGGAGTGGGTGAACTATCCGGGCCTGCCCAACCACCCCAGCTATGCACTCGCGCAGAAGTACCTGCCCGACGGCGCCGGCGCAATCCTCGGTTTCGGAGTGCGCGGTGGCAAAGAGGCGGGCAAGAAGTTCATCAACAGCGTGAAACTCGCCAGCCATCTGGCCAATGTCGGCGACGCAAAGACGCTCGTCATCCATCCGGCCTCGACGACGCACTCGCAATTAACGGAGGAAGAGCAGTTCTCCACCGGCGTAACTCCCGAGTATGTCCGCGCCTCCGTGGGAATCGAAGATATCGAGGACATCAAGGCTGATTTCGATCAGGCTCTCAAAGCCTCACAGGAGTAAAGAAACATGGCTTTCAATGACAATTCTCTGAGCATCGGAAAGACGCCGCTGATCCGTTTGAACCGGATTGCCGGAGGCGCCAAAGCGACCATTTATGCCAAGATCGAGGGGCGCAACCCGGCCTATTCCGTGAAAGACCGCATCGGGACCGCGCTCATCGACGACGCCGAGAAGCGCGGCCTGCTTCACGCGGATGCTGAGATCGTGGAGCCCACCAGCGGCAACACGGGCATCGCGCTGGCCTTCGTGGCCGCCGCGCGAGGCTACAAGATCACGCTGACCATGCCGGAGACAATGTCTCTGGAGCGGCGCAAAATCCTGAAGGTCTTTGGGGCGAACCTCGTCCTGACCGAGGGCCCGAAGGGCATGCCGGGCGCGATCGCCAAGGCCGAGGAGATCTACAACTCCGACCCGAAACACTGGGTGCTTCCGCAGCAGTTCAAAAATCCGGCGAACCCGGACGTCCACTTCCGGACCACCGGTCCCGAAGTGTGGGACGACACCGACGGCGCGGTGGACGTCTTCGTGTCCGGCATAGGCACCGGCGGCACCATCACCGGTGTCTCCCGCTATATTAAGCACGTTCGCGGCAAGCAGATTCTCGCAGTGGGCGTCGAGCCAGAGGCGAGCCCGGTGATCTCGCAATTTCTGCGGCACGAGCCGCTCAAAACCGGTCCGCACAAGATCCAGGGCATCGGTGCTGGCATCATCCCGGAGACGCTGGATCTCTCGGTGGTCGACCAGGTGGAGCAAGCATCCAACGACGAAGCCATCGAAACGGCGCGACGACTTGCTCGGGAGGAGGGTATTCTGGCGGGCATTTCCAGTGGCGCGGCGGCTGCCGTAGCCATTCGTTTGGCCCAGAAACCGGAGTTTGAGGGCAAGACGATTGTCGTCGTGCTCCCGGATTCCGGCGAACGCTATCTCAGTTCCGTGCTCTACGACGGAATCGTCTAGCAGTAGTTGCCGGCGCCGATGATTCGAGAGTTGCGCCTCGGGAGTCCGGGGCGCTGCTCATATATCGGCGGAAACGTCACAAGTCCACGCGCGGTGGTCGATTCAGAAGGACTCCATCGAGGAATTGGCCATCGTCCATGCGAAGGAGCGATGCCACCGGACGCGTCCAACGTTCGTTGACATCCACTGCTGATTGATTAGTATAATGTCTATAGTCTTTGACGTATTAGCTGCGGGCTGCCACGTAGTTCTCCCCGCCGATCAGTATGGGGGAGAGGTATGGCTTGTTTGAATTCCATCTTTGTTCGCTTTCTGATTGCCGCGGGTCTCACGGTGTCCGCCCTCTGGGGCCAAGGTGGGGCAACGGGCGCACTGAGTGGCGCCGTCTTGGATGGTCAGGGTGGAGCAGTTAGTGCTGCGGTCGTCGACATCGTTTCGCTAACAGAAAGCGCGTCGCACCGCAAAGTACTGACCGATGGCAACGGGCTTTTCACGGCTTCACTGTTGCCGCCCGGCGTCTACGCCATTAAAGTGTCCGCGCCCGGGTTCGCTGTGCATACCGCGCACGAGGTCGCTGTACGAGTGACCGAGACAACGCGGTTGAGTATCGTCCTCGACGTGGCTACGACGCAACAGGCCATAGATGTTCACGCCGATGTGTCGAAGGTCGATACGGCGAGCGCGACCACCGGCCAATCACTCGATTCCGGCGTGATTGGCGCGTTGCCTCTGGCCACCCAAAACTTCCAGCAACTGCTTACGCTATCCACCGGCGCCGCCGCAAGCCTGAATGCGTCGGCCGACCTGGGGCGCGGCGACGTCAAGATGTACGTCAATGGGCAGCGCGAAGACAACAATAACTACCTGATTGAAGGCATCAGCGCCAGCGACTACAACATCGGGCAGCTGACCAACACGCCGTTGCCCAGCCCTGATGTGGTGCAGGAGTTCAAAGTCCAGACGAGCCTGTACGACGCCACGCAAGGCCGCAACGCCGGCGGTAACATCAATGCGATTCTCAAGAGCGGATCGAGTCGCTTCCATGGCTCGCTGTTCGAGTACTTCCGGAACGACGACCTGAACGCCAACGAGTATTTCTACAAGACGGCGGAATTGCAGGGTGGCCGGGACAACGAACGCCCTGTTGTGAAGCAGAACATCTTCGGCGGCTCGCTCGGCGGCCCGTTGGGCGACAAGGGCAAACTGGGCTACTTTTTCGTGAACTATCAGGCCACGCGCCAGCGCAGCGGTCTCTCGCCGGGGACCTATATCAGTACGGTGATTCCATCGCTTCCCTCCGACCGTTCGGCCGCATCGTTGTCGCAGGCGTTTTTCGGCAATCCAAACGTCCAACTCGATCCGGTGGCGCTGAAGCTGCTGAACGTCAAGGGCAACCTGTTCGGCGGCGGGGGCGGATGGCTGATCCCTTCGCTGGCGCCGATTGACCCGGGCAACCCATCGGCAGGCGCGCTGCTCAATGTCAGCAACCCGGGCAAGTTCCGCGACGACCAGTTCACGGCGAACTACGACCGCGATTTCCGTGGGGGGAGCGACAAGCTATCCGGCCGGTTCTTCTTCACCGATTTCCGCTCGACGCTGCCGTACGGCGCTGGAGGGTTACAGGCAGGACTGGGCGGCGGGACGTCGTCGACCGACCTGAACTTCCCCTTCGATCTACCTGTTCACGACAGGTTCGTGAGCGTAACTGAATCGCATCTGTTTGGCCCTAGACTGATCAACGAGTTGCGCTTCGGCTACGTGCGCATTGCCAACGATGCAACTAACTCCAGCCTGGTTTCGGCCTCCGATCTGGGCATCAACCGCCCGAACAGCAACGTAGATAATCTGATTTACAAATTCACCTTCCCGAGCTATCAGATCGGCCCAACGCCGCAAGGTGATCAGAGGCAAGCGCAGAATAACTACACGGTTCTCAACACGGCGAGTTGGACTGCGGGCAAGCACCTGCTCCGGTTCGGCGGCGAATACGACCGGGTGAACCTCGACAAGTCATTCCCCCAGCTCTTTAATGCGCAGGTCTTCTTCGCGCAGTCGGCGCCGGCCGGGAGCGGCGCTTGCGCCGCGGGCTGCTCGGATTTTCAGAACTTCCTGCTCGGTTCACCTTACTTTTCCTGGGGCGGCAGCGGCGTCTTCCAGCATGAATACCGCATCAACGACTATGCCTTCTTTCTGCAGGACGACTATCGTGTGGCCCCACAGCTGACCTTGAATCTGGGCCTCCGCTGGGAATTGACGGGAGCGCCCAGCGACAACCTGAACCATATCGGCAACACCGTAAGTGCGCTGGCGGCCGAGGGCCAGGTTCCCTTCATCTATCCGAAGGGTGTGAACAGTTACAACATCCCCGGCTTGACGGGTACGACCAGCCCGACGACGATGCTCAACGACTACGCCTCCAATTGGGGGCCGCGCATCGGCTTCGCCTGGAGCCCGTTCGGCGGGAAAGACACTTCCATACGCGGCGGATATGGGATCTTCTACGTGCGGGAAGACGCGGGACGCGTGGATCAATTGAGCTTCACCGCGCCATTTCTGCCGATGACGTTTCCGGCCGGCTCGCCGGGCTCGCTCGCCAACCTATTTGCGACGGGTTCGGGCCGGCTGCCCAAGGGCGGTGTGATCGACCCGGCGTTCGTGCCGGTCGCCTCTCACTTCCTAGGCTTCGTCGATGCGAGCGGCAACCCGACGACTGACACCACGCAATCCGCCGCTTTCGACGGCAATGTGATCAACCTTTTTGGGCTGGAAGCGCCGCGTCATTACACCTCGCCGAACACGCAGCAATGGAACTTCACCGTGCAGCAAGCTTTGCCCGGCGGTTGGGTCCTGGAAGCTGGCTATGTCGGCAACAAGGGCGTGCATCTCAGAGAGACGCGCGACTCCATACAGCCCTACTTGGCCACGTCGCAGAACCCGGTGAGCCTGACTGCCGCCGACGGCACGAAGTACGTCATCACGCAGAGCACCATCGCCAACGCCAACGCCCGCTCGCGCGTGCTCGGCCTGGCGCCGTCAGGCTACCAGTTGTTCGCCAACGACGCGTGGTCGGATTACCACTCGTTGCAGACCACGCTCTCGCACCGCTTTGCCCACGATTTCCATGTCCAGGCTGCCTACACCTTTTCGAAGGCCTTGGACGCCACCTCGTCAGGCAATACCGCGTTCAACACGGCCATCAACGACCAGACCAACCTGTGGAACTCATACGGCCTGTCGGATTTCGACCACCGGCACCGGTTTGTTGGAAACTTCACTTACCAGCTACCCTCGCCGCGCGCGGGCGTTGCCAGAGCCACCCTGGGTGGTTGGGCATTGAGCGGCATCATCACCCTGCAATCGGGCACGCCATTTACTGTGATCGATTCGGCCGGCGGCACGGTGTATTCATTGAGCAGTCCGAACACCACGACGCCGAGCATCGCACAGGGCTTTACGGCGTCTTCCGCCTACACCTCCGGCGACATCCATCAGAGGCTGAACGGATATCTGAACGCCGCCGCCTTCGTGCCGGCTCCCACGGTCGGCGCAGATGGTTCGACGGGATACGGGACGCTGGGCCGCAACCTGTTTCGAGGGCCGTTCCAATCGAATTGGGATGCCTCGATTGCCAAGACCGTGCGTTTCACGGAACGGCAGAACCTGAAGCTATCCGGCGAGTTCTTCAACTTGCTGAATCACCCGGTGTTCAATAGCCCGTCGGTGGTGGACATCGAGAGCGGCGCATTCGGCGCCATCACTACTACCGCAGGTACGCCGAGACTCATCCAGTTGGCCGCGAAATACTCGTTCTAAGCGTGATAGTCCCGGGGCAGGACGTGAGCCGCTCCGGGACTTCCGCGCTTGTACGTAAGGAGAACAGGGCATGCTCCAGCTAGTGTTTGCCTCGATGATTGGCCGTGTGCGTCGCGCGTTGCCAGTCGCGGTCTTGATGTCGCTAGCGGCGATTTCGGGCCGTGCCCAAGCCGTCGCGCTGGCCGAACCCGGGGCGGAACGCGCAGCCTATGAGAGGCTGCTGCCGCGCATCGAAAAAATCGCGATCTTCGACGGGCACGCGCATCCGGGCTATGCAGACGACGCTGACCTCGACGCGATGGCCGCGCCGCCGGCTTCGGACTCCTTTCGCATCCGCGCGGACAACCCGGAGCTTTCGTTGGCGGCGAAGGCGCTGTTCGGCTATCCTTTCTCCGATCTGCAGCCCGAACACGCGAAATGGCTGATCGCGAAGAAGGCCGAACTGAAGGGAACCGGGACCGCCTATTTCAATGGCATCCTCGACCAAGTCGGCATTGAAGTCTCGCTGGCGAACCGGGTGGCCATGCCGCCCTATCTGGATCCGAAACGATTCCGCTGGGTGAGCTTCGTCGATTCGTTTCTGTTCCCCTTTGACAACCGGGCCGTGAAGGCGCGCAATCCCGACGAGGGCGTTTATCTCCCCTTGCAGGAGAAAAAGCTGAAGTGCGAACTCGGCGCGGCGGGACTCAAAGAGAAGCCCGCCACGCTCGACGGCTACCTGGCCTTTGTTAAGAAGACGCTCGAATCCAACAAGGCGCATGGCGCCGTCGCCATCAAGTTCGAGGCGGCCTACTTCCGCTCGCTTGAGTTTGGCGATCCGCCGGAGGCGAAAGCGGCGGCCGTCTACGCGCGCTATCGCGCCGCAGGCTCGCCGCCAGAGGGCGAATACACGGCGTTCCAGGATTACGTCTTCCGCCATCTGATCCGCGAGGCCGGCCGCCTTGGGCTTGCCGTGCACTTTCACACGGCGGTCGGCATTGGCGACTTCTTCAGTTTGCGGAATGGCAACGTGCTGAATCTCGAAAACGTCTTGCGCGATCCGCGCTATGAGCAGACCACGTTCGTTCTGCTGCACGGAGGCTACCCCTTTGACCGCGCCGGATCCTGGCTGGCGGCGCGGAAGAATGTGTATATCGATTCCTCGGAGCTGGACCTGCTGTTGTTTCCGGCTGAGTTCAGCCGCATCCTGCAGCATTGGCTGGAGACGTTTCCGGACAAGATCCTGTTCGGTTCCGACGCCTTCCCGTTCAACGAGGCGCTGGGCGCGGAGGAGAGCTATTGGCTGGCCGTCCAATCGACTCGCTCCGCACTCGCCGCCGCGCTGGCCCGCATGGTTTCTCTAGGCGAAATCAACGATGATCAGGCGTTGAAACTGGCGCGCAATTACCTGCACGACAATGCCGCCGCGCTGTACTCCGGCAAGGACGCCTTCAGGCGTCCTTGAACTGCTCGTCGACTTCGACCTGGTAGCCGCTAACCAGTTTGTTCGTCTCATTGGCCATGCCGACCACGGCCATCAACTCGCCGAACATCTCGTCAGTCATTCCCGCGGCGCGCGCGGCAGCGATATGCGATGCCACGCAATAGGCGCAATTGTTGGTGGCGCTGACGGCCACGTAGATCAGTTGCTTGGTAAGCGGATCGAGCGCGCCCGGCGCCATCACTTCCTTGATGCTCTCCCAGGTGCGGCGCAGAGTCGCCGGATCCTGGGCGATCGCCTTCCAGAAGTTATTGATCCAATCCGTCTTGCGCACCGTCAGGAAATCGTCATAGACGGCGCGGACTTCCGGATTCGCATTCTCGTACTCAATCAGTTTCACTGGTGTCGGTTCCTCTTACGAACGATTATCTCGCGTTCCCATGACCTTACGTCTTCGATGTTAACAATTCTCGATAGACTTTGAGGTGATTCTGTGTCACAGTGGGAATGTACGCGCCTGTTGGCGGTGAGGCAGCGCCATAAGCCAGTCTTCTTACCGCGTTGCGATGAGGCCCGACTGAGATGAGCATACCCACAATTCAGGTCGAAGAACTGAAACGGCGGCTCGATGCCGGCGAGAACCTATTCCTGCTCGACGTTCGCGAGGAATACGAATTCGACATCTCCAACATCGGTGGACACTTGATTCCGCTGCCGGAGTTGTCGGATCGCGTAAAGGAGCTCGATGCCAGCCAGGAGATTATCGCGCTATGCAAGATGGGAACTCGCAGCGCAAAGGCAGTGCAGCTTCTGAACAACGCCGGTTTTCCTAACGTGCGCAGTGTCACGGGAGGCATCCACGCCTGGTCCGATCGGGTGGATTCACGAATTCGCAAGTATTAGTCGACTCGACTGGTCTTCCGGGCGGGAGTCGGATCCCGTCCGCTCGGCCGTGCAGTGGGACTAGTTCACACGTACGGCAGCGATGGTGCCGCGTTTCAGCCGTTCCCAGACTCGGGCACGCGGCTTTCGCGGATCTGCGGCGAGCCAATTCGCCTTTCACCCCTTAAATCAATATGCTTCAATGCGCAAAGCCTCGATTATCCGGAAGGCACTGGCGTGGAGGATCGTGCCTTCCCAGACGGGCGTGTCAGCCCGATAATCGCTCACCAAAGTCAACGACACCGGCGGCTCTCCTCAGCTACTGCGTGGCCGCCCAACCTGCAGACGCTTGAGCGCGGCGACCAACGCGTCGAGATCGGCGCAAGTGTTGTATAGCGCCAGTGACGCACGGACGGTGCTTTCGATGCCGAATCGCCGGTGGATCGGTTGGGCGCAATGATGACCTGCCCGGACGGCGATGCCATCGCGGTTGAGATATTCGCCGACCTCCTCCGTGCGGACTCCGTCAAGCACGAAGGACAGCACGCCCGCCTTTTCACGGGCGGTGCCAATGATGCGCAGGCCGGGCACGGTCTTGAGCGCGTCCGTGCCGTAGCGCAGCAGTTCGGCCTCGTGCCGGGTGACATTCGCCATCCCGACGCGGTCGAGGTAATCGATCGCGGCGCCCAATCCAACTGCATCGGCGATGTTGCCGGTGCCGGCCTCGAAGCGTGCCGGCGGCGGATTGTAGATGGTCTTTTCGAACGTCACATCCTGGATCATGTTCCCGCCGCCCTGCCAGGGGCGCGTGACCTCCAGGATCTCTGACTTGCCGTAAACCACGCCGATGCCTGTGGGCGCGAACATCTTGTGCCCGGAGAGGACGTAGAAATCGCAGTCGAGCGTTTGGACGTCCACGCGCATGTGCGACACGGCCTGCGCACCGTCGACAAGCACTCTTGCTCCATGCCGGTGAGCCGCTTCGATCATCTCTTGCACTGGCGTGACCGTTCCCAGGGCGTTGGAGACTTGGGCCACGGCGACCAGCCGGGTTTTCGGGCCGAGCAGCTTCTCGTATTCCTCCAGAATCACCTGCCCGGTGTCATCCACCGGGGCCACGCGAAGCCGGGCTCCCTTTTCGGAGCACAGCATCTGCCACGGTACGATGTTGGCGTGATGTTCGAGCCAGGTGATGACGATCTCGTCGTCTTTCTGAATGTGCTGGCGACCCCAACTCTGGGCCACCAGATTGATGCCCTCGGTCGCGCCGCGAACGAAGATGATTTCGCGCGTTGTTGATGCGTTGAGGAAGCGCCTGACCTTCTCGCGGGCAGACTCATAGGCATCCGTCGCCCGGGCCGCCATCTCATGCGCCGCGCGGTGGACGTTGGAATTCTCGTGCGCGTAGAAGTAGCTGAGGCGGTCGATGACGCTCTGCGGCTTCTGGGTAGTCGCGGCATTGTCCAGCCAGACCAGAGGATGGCCGTTGACACGTTCCCGCAAGATCGGAAAATCGCGCCGGATGGCCTCCGCGTCAAAAGGCAGCGACGACAACTTCAGCCCAGCAGGCTCAGGCCCGCCGTCAGAAGGTTCGAGCACGGGGACAGGTCCCGCAGCCGTTGGCGGATATGAAAACAGCGGCCTCGCTTCCTCCAGGAAGGAAAACGTGGGAACCGCGGAATCAACCGGCCCGAAGCCGCCTGGAACCGTGGGCATGGGTGGCCCGCCGAACTCGGTCGCTTGCGCGGGCGAGGCGGCCAGACTCTGGTTCGAGGGCAGCTCGTCGAACTCAGGGACTGCTGTGGATTCGGACCCCTCGAACAGCGGACGGGCGTCTTGCAGGAAGGCGAAATCGGGCGGCGCCGATGAATCGCCTGAGGAAGGTAAGCTCCCGGCGCTGCCCGGGACTGTCTGTGAGGAGGAAGGTTCTGCAAACTGCGTCGCCTGCGCGGGCGTAGCGGCTTGGCTCGCGCTGGGTGGGAGTACGTCAAACTCAGGGGTCGTCAGAACATCGGGTCCGCCAAACAGGGGACGAGCATCCTGCAGAAAGGAAAACCCGGGATTCGGAGAGCGACCGGGCGGAGCAAAGAAGGCCGTAGAACTGCCCGGAACGGCGGGCACTGTCGCGGGCTGAGGTAAGGATGTGACAGGCGAAGCCTCTGCCAATCCAGTCGGCGCCAGGCTTAACCCCAGCGCAGACGAATCAATTGGCACGTCCTGTCCGCTCGCGCTGGCAGGAGGGCCAGACGGCTGCGCCGGGCCCGCGCCTGGGTCTTGAGCTATCCCCGGTGTCCCAGGGAAAGTACCGAAGAACTCAGCGGCCATGCGTGCGAGAACATCTGGATCCGGCAGACCTGGAAGCAAACCGCCCGTTCCCAACCCAGCCTCATTTGTACTCATGGTAATTGGACACAACCACGTCATCCAGCACGGCGATGGCGTCGTCGGTCAGCACTGCGGTCGAGCAATAGAGCGAAATCAGGTAGGAGGCCAGGGCTCTGTTGTCGATGCCCATGTAGCGGACCGATAGCCCCGGGCTCTGCTCGCCGGGGAGTCCGGACTGGAACAGCCCGATGCAACCCTGTTTCCGTTCTCCAACCCTCAACAGCAGGATCTTCGACTTGTTGTCGGAATTCTTGACGCGGATTTTGTCGGTGGGAATCAGTGGGATGCCGCGCCACGTAAGAAATGGGTTTCCGAACAGTGTGGTTGTCGGTGGAGGCACCCCGCGGAACGTGCATTCGCGTCCGAATGCCGCGATGGTGCGCGGGTGAGCCAGGAAGAACGACGGCTCTTTCCAGACTTTGGTCAACAATTCATCCAGGTCGTCCGGCGTCGGAGGACCCGTTCTCGTCTTCAGGTGCTGAGCCGGCGCGACTTTGTGCAGGAAACCGTAGTCGGCGTTGTTGAGAAGCTCGCTTTCCTGCCGCTCCTTCACGTGCTCGATAGTCAGGCGAAGCTGCTCTTTGACCTGGTCGTATGGCCTGCTAAAGAGATCGGATATGCGGGTGTGAACGTTGAGCACCGCATTAATGGCGTTTAGTTTGTATTCCTTCGGTTTTTCCTCGTACTGGACGTACGTGCCCGGGAGGGGTGTCTCGTCTATCTGGCCGCAGGTCGCCTCGATGGCTTTGCCCTCGTCCACGCGGTTGATGCGGAAGATCCCGGTCTCCAGCGGCTTCCAGTCCAAAAGTCGAACCAGCCAGCGGGGTGTGATCGCCCCATATTGAGGAGCGGTCTTGGTGACGTTCGCGAGTTGAAACGCAGACTGTTCACCTAGAGCAGATTGATGCACGATCTCTTCATCAGCCAAAGTTGTTTCTCCTTGATCACTTATACCCTTGCCACAGGTTGGTTGGCAAGTTCAGCATTGCGTCTAACTCATAGAAAAAGGGTGAGTAATGTCCATAGGGGACCTATGGTTTAAGAGCCGGCTGGATCTTGCCACCGGCCTTTTGATGACTCGGGGTTGCTCGCAGAGCTGAATCAGCACATAGGGGCTTCCTTTCCCGTTTTCTGACCGCATGGTTCTGCCCCCTCCGGTCCGCAGGAAGACCGACTCATGCGGTCTCGACGCCAACCGTTGTTGAGAATTCAGAAACCAGCGGAAGCACGGCGATTAGTTTTCCACCCGCCATCCTGCCACAACAATTCGACCGGTGCGGAATCGCGCTGGATTCCAAGAGGCGCGCGGGCCTGCCCGAGCTGCAAGCGTGGGATGGGGGAATGGGCCCGGTCGCGACCGAGCCCAGCAGGTATCGACGGCTCTTCGCGCGCGATGTTCTTGAGGTGAGCTGCGTGCGAGAGCGTCTCTTTGCTGGAAACTTACGCCTATTAAATTCCATTTCATTGGGTCCTCGTCAATTGCGCCGGCTAGCGAGCCGCGCGCTGATTCTGCGCGACCACGGAAGCTGTCTTTTGTGCCAGCAGCCCATCGATTTCGCTCGTGAATTCCTCTTTGAGGAGTGTGTTCAGCTCTCCACTGGCAGGAGCTGCGAAGCCCACATGGACCTTGCGGACCAGGCCGTTGCGGTCCAGGAAAAACGTCGTAGGCCAGGAGTTGAGATTGACCGCCTGCGGCAGTTTGGCATTCACCTCGGCCGGCGTGCCCCCGAGCAGTACCGTGTACTCAATGCCGTACTGCCGCAGGAAAGCGCGCAGCCGGGCCGGGTCCTTCAGTTGCTCCTCCTCCTCGAAATTCAAAGCAACAATTTCGAGCCCCGCCTTGTGGTACTTGCGATAGATCTCTTCCAGGTATGGCGACTCGTCGTGGCAGTTCGGGCACCAACTCCCGGTGACGTTCACCAGCACAACCTTGCCTTGAAAGCGCGCGTCGCTATCGGAGACAGTCTTTCCGTCGAGGTCCGGGAAGCTGAAATGGAAGCGTTCATTGGGGTCCTTCACGCCCGTGTGCAGGGTCGGATCGGAAGGCACTGGCAGGTTTTGCGCTCTCGCCTCAGCCGGGCGTATCGCTTTCAGCCTGTTTCCCGACGCGACCTCGCCGTGACCATCGCGCAGCACCAGGTCGAGGGTTCCGTCACTCGCAGGCGTCACTTCGAGACGTGCGGGGCGGCCACCCGAGAAGTGGCTCAGTACGAATTTGCCATCTTGATACGCTCCGGTCAGCGCCCCGGTGTCCCCGTCGATTCGCAAGATCGCCGCGGAGACTTCCGGCCCGGATTGATGCACGATAAAACGCCAGGAAGATTCTCCGCGCTTCCTGCTCTGTGTGAGTGGTATCTCCCACACGCCACCGATCTTAGGGACATCCGTGGCTGTTGCCTTGGGTGTTGGGGAATAGACCGTGGCACGGAAAGAATTGCCCCGCGTGATGCTGGGTGATGCCGCGGAATAGCGGCCATACTGTCCTTCCAGAACTCCGTCTTTTAGAGTAGCCTCCAGTCTTGAGGCGTAGTAATCGAAGTTTAAAACCAGCTTGCCGTTCTCAAACTGGCCGCTCGTCGAACGGACCTTTTGATCTCCATTAAAGAACCAGCCTTGGACGTTTGCTCCCGTGCCCGAAAGCCCCAGGCGGAACGGAACCTCGGCATCTTTGGTGGTTAGTGTGGCTTGCCAAAGCCCGGCCACGGACTGCGCCAAAGCGGCGGGCGCAATGGCGAAAATGATGGTGCATAAACTCTTGAACCTCAAGTGAATCTCCTTGATTTCGTGACTATCAGTGGGAGCGAAGATAGTACGACTCCGGACAACTGAACAACAGACTTTCGGTAAATTGTTTGCCTTTTCCAGACGCTCCGGATTCTCGTCCGGCCGGAAAATCCGGTACGGCGCGCTCGCAGGAGCGAGGGCCCGAGCTTACGTTGGGCGGGAGAAACCCGATGAGTCCTCTGGAAAACTATGGAAAGGGACTACTAGCAGCAACAACAACGGGAGGGGACTCGGCTGAAGGGAAGAGCACTGACGCTCGGGATGGTCACCATCGAGCAATTCCTCCTCGTCATCTTAGGAGTCCATCTGGCGATCCACCCGAAACACGCCGCTGCGTCTTGGAATGTAGATCGAATCTATAGAGATTGCAGAATAACTCAGCTATGATGCGCTGTCAAGCGGAATAGTTGCTTCGAAGCGTGTTGCCGTGGCGAGCCGGTTCCCAAAGTTGGTCAGGCGCGATCCGGAGAAAAACCTCTCGGATTGACAGAATTCCACCAATTCCAGCACTTGCGGTCCATCCTACGCGAGCGGTTACTGCTCACCACGATCCCCGCCAGAGGAGAGCAGCGGAGCTGGATCGCGACAAAACGGTTGACAACGAGATCTGATTCTATAACAATTGCACGTAACCTATCGACAATAGGGTATATCCCGGGCTTCAAACTCCAGGCGAATTGCTCGCTAAGAGTTCGCTCCTGCTATCTCCTGAGTCGTGCCATGTAGATCAGGCCCGAACGTGCCCCGCAGTTTCTTCCACCACGAGGGTGCGCTCCATGATAGCCGCGAGAGCGACCGGACTCCGGCCGCGCCATGCGCAAGGAGTGCATTCTGTCCGGTGGACCTGATGGTCTTTAATTCCCGCTAGATCTTCACACTATCTTCATCGGTGCTCACGATTCTACCGGATTGCCGGAAGCAGTCACCGTTGCCGTTGATTGAATCGTCCTCACTGCTCGTGTGTTCGCACGCTGCAGAGACGCGAGGACTGGAATTCAGAAACTTGATTACGACGTACAGCCAGAACAGCGCAGCGCCTGGCAAGACCTCGTCGCACGAGAACTAACCGCGATGGTCCAGAGCGGGGATTGACTTCTCATTGCACGGATCATCTCAAGTAAAAAGGAACTTATGACAACCCGAAGAACTATCAAACATGTGATTATTTCACTGGCAGCCTGGGCGATGATCGCCGGCGTCGCCAGTTCATTTTCGGCTTTCGCCCAGAGCGCTCCCGCCCAGCAGGAGCCCAAGGAGTCCGCTTACATTGTGGAGTGGGTTTACCGTGTGAAGTGGGGCTACCAGGATGAGTTCAACAAGATCTTCACGAAGTATCAGATCGCCATTCTGAACAAAGAGAAGGAAGAAGGACTCGTTACAAAGTACATTGTGCAGCGGCCCGGCCTGCACACCAGCGAGGATAACCGGTGGGATCTGCGCGTCCTGATCTACTACAAAGATCAGGCTTCGCAAGCCAAAGGGCGCACCGTTGCCCGAACTCTGTTCCCCGACCAGGAGACTTTTAAGAAGGAAGAGCAGCGCCGCTGGGAACTGACGTTGGTTCATTGGGATCTCCCCATTCGTGAAGTGGACCCGAACGCCGAACAGAAGTAACCTGACGCGCGTTGCGGCAGCCGGTCGCGCAGGGGCCTCGTCTTGCTCCTGCGCGGTTTAGCTATGGTGCACACCCAGGAGCAAATGCGTTGAGACGTAGAACATTCCTTTGGAGCGCGGGAGCGGCTGTGCCGGCTCTTGGCGCACTCACCAAGCGCAGTTGTTGTGCTGCATGAAGCGTCCAGACAGTGGGTGCTGGTTCGGTGGGACGGGCCTCGCTGCTCCTTTCGCGGTTACGGCGGGCTTCCATATCAATCAAGCCGTGTGGGGCCTCTACGCTATCAATCTGCACAGTTCGCAGGTTTGCGAGTCACCTGGCTGGTTGTGACATAACCCAGCTCGTTCACAAGTCAGAGCGTTGACGCGGCGTTGCCGTTGAGATGAAAATCATGTACCCGTATTCCCATCGACATGGTATAGTACGGGGAACGGTGAATCGTCAGCCGGTCTGGGAATAAGCCGAACATCTCATCGTTACGGCTGCGGTTGGAGAAGCTGGCTGGCGACACCCAACTTGAGGAGGATGGTTTCGCATGCACATTGACATCAGGGGCCGGCTGGCTGTTTCAACGATACTTCTCGCCACCTCATTGTTAGCAACCGACGGGTATTTTTCGACCGGCTACGGCCTCAAACAACAAGGCCAAGGAGGCGCGGGCGTCGCGCTTCCGCAGGATAGCTTGGCCGCCGCTACGAATCCCGCAGGCATGGTCTTTGTCGGAGACCGGTTTGACTTTGGCCTGACTCTATTTCGCCCGATTCGCAGCGGTGCAATCGCCGGGAACGACTTCCCTGGCGTGGATGGCACCTATGACGCCAGCCGGACGAAGAACTTCTTCGTGCCTGAATTGGGATATAACCACCAACTCAGCTCGAAGGTGTCACTGGGAGTCTCCATCTTCGGAAATGGCGGAATGAATACCTCCTACACGACTGCGATCCCGCTGTTCGGCAGCAAAAGAGCGGGCGTGAACCTGGAACAGTTGTTCGTGGCTCCGACAGTGGCCTTCAAAGCCAACGCACACAATGCTTTCGGCGTCTCGTTCAACCTCGGCTACCAGATGTTTTCCGCCACCGGCCTCCAGAACTTCGCGAATGCGAATTACTCGACCGCTCCGGGCAACGTGACCGATCTTGGGACCAGCAATGCCTTTGGCGCGGGATTTCGCGCCGGCTGGCTGGGGACGATTAACAAGCACTTGAGCGTGGGCGCAACATATCAGAGCCGGACCTACATGCAGAAGTTCGACAAGTACAAAGGTCTCTTCGCCGAGCAGGGCGGATTCGATATTCCCGCGAATGTGGCCGGCGGCGTTGCCCTGAAGGTCCACCCCAAGGCGACTGTTTCGTTCGATGTGGAACGGATTTTCTATGGGCAGGTGAAATCGATCGCGAATCCCGATTTTCCAATCCAGGCGCCGCTGGGCGCAAGCAATGGGCCCGGCTTTGGATGGCACGACATTAACGCCGAAAAGGTGGGGCTCGGGGTGAACGTAAGTCCCAGTGTGACGCTGCGCACCGGATACAACCACTCGGGGTTGCCGTTCGATCGAAGCCAGACTTTCTTCAACCTTCTCGCTCCGGCCGTGGTGCAGGAACACCTCTCATTCGGCGCAACCTGGAGGATCAAGAGCGGCAAGGAGATCAACATTGCCTACCAGCACGCCTTCGGAAAAACGCTGAATGGTTCCGGATCGATCCCGGGAGGCTTTCCCCCGCAGGGTTTCGGCGGCGGGAACGCCAACCTCAGCATGCACCAGGACTCGGTAGGAGTCGGCTTGGGATGGGGCAAGTAGGGGTGTGCAACATAGAAGTGGAGGCCTGCGCGATTGCCGGGCAAAGTGGCCGGAGGCCGGGCGTATGGGCACGTCAGGCAGAGGGCACTGTTGTGGGGCAGCTTGGCAAGCTGCGGCCGATTGGCAATCGGCCAACTGGCACGTTGGCCCGAGACGGTGCCGGCAGCGGTTCCACTTCTATGCCGCGCACCCGGGCAAGTAGACTGAAATATCTAAGGAGGCGGTTGGTATGGTAGCTTTCGCATCCGCGCCCTGGCCTTGGTACGTGGCAGGTCCCGTTATCGGGTTATTCGTCCCGGTTCTGCTGATTCTGGGCAATAGACTGTTTGGCGTTTCAAGCACTTTGCGGGACGTCTGCGCAATCGTGTTCCCTCGCAAGATCGAGTTCTTTCACTACGATTGGAAGCGCAAGCATCTTTGGAACCTTCTGTTCGTCGCCGGCATTCCGATCGGCGGCTTCCTGGCTGCGCACTGGGCGGGCTCTCAGAACGTAGCGATCTCGGAGGCAACCAGACTCGCCTTGGCGAAGCTGGGCATTCATGACTTCTCCGGGCCTGCGCCAATCGAGGTCTTCACGTGGTCCGCGTTGCTCACTGTCAGAGGATTCGTCTCGGTCATCGTGGGTGGGTTTCTGGTCGGTTTCGGCACGGCGTACGCCGGAGGCTGCACCTCTGGCCATGCAATCTCGGGTCTTGCGGACCTGCAGTTGCCGTCGTTGATCGCGGTGATCGGTTTCTTCGCCGGAGGTCTGATTGCAACGCATTTCATTCTTCCGCTGCTCTTCTGAGGCCTCATGTCAACCACAGATTCCCCGCATCACGGCGCCTTCGGTCAGGCCAAGGACCAGACATGGTTCGACTTGCTGGCATATCTGTTTCTTGGAGTTGCTTTTGGGGCAGTCCTGACAAAGTCAGAGGTTCTTTCCTGGTTTCGGATCCAGGAGATGTTCCGGTTCCAATCGCCGCGGATGTACGAGATCATCGCGTCGGCGGTTGTGGTTGCTGCCGCTTCGGTCGCGCTGATCAAGAGGCTTCGGTTGAAAACCATCTCGGGCGAGCCGATCGCGATTCCGCCCAAGAAATTGGGTCTTGGAGTTCGCTACGCGGTTGGCGGCACGATCTTCGGCTTGGGTTGGGCGCTGACCGGAGCCTGCCCGGGGCCCCTCTTCGCCCTCGTGGGCAACGGCGTCACAGTGATGATTGCCGCCATCGCAAGCGCGCTCGCGGGAACCTGGCTTTACGGATGGCGGAGACCGAAACTCCCCCACTGATCTGTTTCTTTCCGCTTTGTTCAGAGACCCGGGGAATCCGGGTCGTGTGTTGTGCATCTTCGGCTCAGGTTGTGCGCGCCTGCCGAGGATCCTGGCGATTATCTTGCGCGGTGAGATGGATTTTCATTGACTGTTCAGTGCTGATTATGCAATTTGTCTATCAAGATAGTCGAATATAGATTTCCGCGGACCCCGCCGTTTCCGCGATGCAGTGGTGGAGAACCCACTCTTGTGAGCTCCGCAAGCGCACAAACACCGCAACGCGGTGGCTTGAAGGCCCATCCTCAATCAGATTCAATCGCACGATTCGAGGCTCGCTATGACGAAGCGAAGCTGCAGTCCGATAGCTGGACTTGCCGCGGGCTCCCGGGCTTGGCCCTGCGGCAGCGGACAACTCCGAGCATTGGTGCGGCTCGAATCGCAATGATAGGGCTGGCCTTGTCCTGGCTCTCCTCACTCGCCCATGGACAGGTCGCGGTGCGCAACCAGGGGTTTGTCCCGTTCAGTGAGCGTGTTCGATCGTCCGTGTCGAAAACCTGCGACAAATAGCCCACCCGCCAGAGCCTCCGGTGGGCAGCGGGTGGGCCTCCATCAAAAGGTGATTCGCGTTCCCAACTGCAGCAGCCTGGGATTGTTGATCTGGCTGGTAATCAGCCCGAATTGGCTGCTGCCGAAGGTTGTATTGGGATTGGCGAAATACGGCGTGTTTGTGGCGTTCAGTGCTTCCGCGCGGAACTGGGCACGGACGCGTTCCGTGAACTTGAATGTCTTGAAAACCGACAGGTCTACGTTGAACGAACTGGGGCCGCGAACATTGAGGAAGCGGCTGACGTTGCCAAAGGTGAATGGGGCCGCCTGCGAAAACGCCGCCGGGTTCAGATAACCGTTGAGCCGGTCGACCGTAGAGCCGGAGGTCTCCGGAGAGACGCCGGTTGCATTGGGCCGCTGATAAGTGGCGCCGATCACGCTGTTGTTGTTAGGCTGTATCACCGACAGCGGCAGGCCGGACTGAGCGGCCCCGATCGCATTGGCGGACCATCCGCCCACAATCCAGTCCAGCACGCCGTTGGTTTTCAGGAATGGCTTGCCCTTTCCGAAAGGCAGCTCATAGGTGAGAGTAGTGGTGAAGCGATTCGGCACATCCTGGGTGGACAGACCCCACTCGCCTTTGAGATTGTAGGCATTCTGCGGGCCGCTGGGCGAGGAGATCTGGCTGGAGCCAGCCAGATTCACGGCCGTCAAGTCGTCCTCGCTGCGTGACCACGTATACGAAGCAAGCGCGCTCAGCCCATTGGCAAAGCGGCGTTCGGCGCGGAAATAGAATGCGTAATAGAGGCTCGTCCCCGTGTCTGCGTCGGCCAGCGCTACTGAGGTGTACTGCGGAAATGGCAGCAGCAGTTGCGCACGGGTGACCGTCGCTCTACCAACGCTTCCCACGCCGCCGTTACCGTAGAGCGGATTCGGCACGCTCTCTGTCAGGGCGGAGCCCTGTGAGAAGTAGGACGGGGTCAGTTGGTTGATGTTCTGGCCGCTCTGGAGCAGATGCAAAGAATGGGAGCCCAAGGCGCCCACGGTGAAGACGAATCCGGCCGGAGCCTGCCGCTGCACCTCGAGCGAGTACTGATGAACGTACCCGGCTGACTGCGCACTGGGCGAGAAGACTGTGATCGCCTGGCCGATGCCCGAGAGCCCGGCGAGCGTCGCTCCAGACGATTGAAGCCGGTCGCCTCGACGACGATGGTGTAGGTCGCAGGGTTCAGCGCGGCGAACACGTACTCCCCTTCGTCGTTGGTGATGGTGGCGCGGATCAAGGAGGTTGCTTCGTCGGTAATCGCCACCTTGACTTGGGGTGTGGCTGCCTCTTTTGGATCGACGACGCGCCCGCGCAGTGATCCCTGGAACGATTGCGGGAAAGCCAGCGAGGAAATATGCACAGCTATAGTAGAGAGTTTCATCTTCATTCCTTTTCGCGGAGTAACGGTTGGCGCTCCATCTCTGTGCCGGACAACGCGCCTCGCCGACACGGAGCACTAACTCCAACGGAGAAATGGTTCGCGCATCTCGAACGAGTCAGAGAGCTTCGTCAGGCTGGGTTAGAAATGCAGCGCAGAGGGGGCTAGCGGCAACAACAGCAGGGCTTGGGGAGCGGGTACACTGATTCGGGGAACGGGACCCATACGTAGACTGTAAGGCAGAATCTGAGGCGATTCAAGAGAACTCATCGCAATCTCTATCGAGAATTATATCAATATCAACAGAAACGATCCCAGTTGCCCTCGGATGCTTCCAGAGCGAGGTAATAACGAGACAAGCCCGCTGATGGCCGAAGCACAAGGCGTAAATCACCGAACAAATTCATGATTCAAGATCTGCCCCCGCGCACACTTGAGTTGCGGGAGTGTAGCCGCAGTGTGCAGCCAGCCGGAGGTGCTGGCGGTCCGCTAGCGTTGGGCTGGCTTCGGCGGCAATGTCATGAGCCACTGAAGCACCGCGGTCGAAAGTTCTCTGCGCTGATCCGAATAGGCGTGATCGGTAGGCAAGTGGAGTCTCGTGACCCGGTCGTTCCCCGCATGTGTTAGCGCAGCGGCAAATGCGTCGGTTCCCGGCGCGAGACCATCGTCGGAAGAAACAATCAGGGCCGGCCGGCTCTTGAGAGCGTCAACTCTTGCCAGGAAGCTCCATCGGGCTGCGTTTGCGACGGTCTCACGAGCGAGCCCTTCCGATGTGCAACCGGCGAGCGGCGCCATACCCTCGCGAGCGTACCCACCGCTCAGCGCCTGAATCGCTGCGGCCTCCCGTTGCTGGAGAAGCCTGCCGGGAAGAAGTGCAAAGAGTTGGAGCGTTGGTTCGCGGGCCCCGAAGGCCCGCAAGCGTTATTCGCCGGCCGGGTTCTCCCATTCGACGAGAAGGCCGCCCTGGTCTGGGCACGGCTGATGGCAAGAGGGACAGCGACCGGACGGCCACGCAGCCCGCTCGACATGATAGTCGCGGACATGGCTGAAGCAAATGATTGTCTTGTTGGCACCGACAACGAAAACGACTTCCCACGTTTGAAGATCATCAAACCCTTGCGAGCGGCTCACTCACCCAGGCAGGAATCTCGCCAGCAACGCAGTGCCCGTGATGCTCAGCAGTTCGCTACGGTTTGTTACAACATATAGAATTCTATCCCTAGAAACCTATGCTATTCTGACAGCGGCATGGGACGACTGCTTTCCAAACCGCTCCAGGGTTCGTTGAACCTCCTGATTCTGAAAACGCTGAGCCGGGGCCCGCTCCACGGCTACGGGATCACTAACAATATCCAGCGCATCTCCGACGAGGTCTTGCAAGTTGAGGAAGGCTCTCTCTATCCGGCCTTGCACCGCATGGAGCAGGAAGGCTGGATTACATCGGAGTGGGCCATGTCCGACACGAACCGGCGCGTCCGCTACTACAAGCTCACGGCCAAGGGCAAACGGCAGCTCGCCCAGGAGGAGCGCGATTGGAAGCAGGTCACCGAGGCGGTGACGAAGGTCTTGAATTTTGTTTAGAGGGGCTGGACATGGGGTTTCTCGCAAAGCTGAAAAACACGCTCGGCCAGAGCACGGTGAACCGGGACGCCAGCGACGAGCTGGCCTGGCATCTGGAGCAGCGGACGCAGGAATACGTGGACCAGGGCATGAGCCCGGCGCAGGCTCGCGCAGAGGCGCATAAGCGCTTGGGCAGCCTCGCGTTGCTGCAGGAGGACACGACGCAATCCGACGTGATCGTGTGGCTCGACACGTTGCGGCGCGACGTCGTTCTGGCGCTGCGCATGTTGCGGCGCGCGCCCACGGTTACCGCCGTCGCGGTGGTGTCGCTGGCACTCGGCATCGGAGCGAACACGGTCGTGTTTACGCTCATGAAGCAGGTTGTACTCGACTACCTGCCGGTCCCCGCGCCCGAACAGTTGCTGATTCTCCACAGCCAGGGACTGGAAGAAGGGCACACCTCCAGCAACGGGATGAACAGCAGCTTCTCCTATCCGCTCTATCGCGACCTGAACGCGGCAACATCCAGCGTCTTCGAGGGCATACTGGCGTTTCGTGGCATCGACGTGAGCCTCACGGGACACGATGCGGCGGAGACGGTTCACGGCTACCTCGTTTCCGGAAACTTCTTTCGCGTCCTCCACGTAGCACCATGGCGCGGCCGGCTGATCTCTCCTTCCGAGGACCAGACGCCGGGCGCCAATCCGGTCGCCGTGCTCGGCTATGGCCTATGGATGCGCGACTTCGGCGGCGACTCCCGCATCCTGAACCGGACGGTTCTCTTAAACCGACGCCCGTATATCGTCGTGGGAATTGCGCCGCCACAGTTCTACGGAATCGACGTCAGCTCGCGCGCCGATCTCTTCGTGCCGATGTCTATGAAGGAAGACGTTTATCCCGACCAGCACCCGTTGAACGATCGCCTCGACCACTGGTGCGGCCTCATCGCCCGGTTAAAACCGGGTGTCAGCCCTGAGCGCGCTAAAGCGGCATTGGACGTGATCTATCCGCCGTTGCGGGATCAGGATCTGGCGTACATCAAAACGCCCTCGGCGAATTTCAGGGCAGCGTTTTCGCGCAAGCGGATTGAGATCAGCGCAGGCGGTAAAGGCTACGCCGAGCTGCGCGACCAGCTCAGCAGCCCGCTTAAGATTCTGATGGGGATGGTCGGCATCGTGCTGTTGATCACGGTGGTCAACGTGGCCAATCTGCTGGTTGCGCGGGGGGTTGCTCGACAGCGCGAGATGGCGATCCGGCTCTCTGTCGGAGCCGGCAAATTCGCGTTGGTTCGCCAGCTCATGATCGAGAGTTTCGTGCTCGCCTTTCTGGGCGGCGGCCTGGGTGTGGCCATCGCGTATGGATGTACGCCGCCGCTGCTCCACCTGCTCAACTTCGACCTCAGCGCGGCAAGTATCTCGGCCCACCCGGATTGGCATGTGCTGCTGTTCGCCGCCGCGGTGACGCTCGCCGCCGGCATTGGCTTCGGACTCCTGCCCGCCTGGCAATCGGCGCGCGCGGACGTCTCGACCGGGCTCAAAGCCGAGGGCAATCTTGGCAACTCCGGGCACTCCGCGTGGCTCCGGCGCGGGCTGGTCGTGGGGCAAGTTGCATTGTCGCTGGTGCTCGTGACCGCGGCGTTTTTGTTCACGCGTAGTTTGCAGACTCTGAAAAACATCGATGTGGGATTCAACACGGGGCAGCTTGTGAAATTCAAGGTAAACCCGCTGCAAGCGGGCTATTCCCAACAGCGCATCAAGAGTTTCGGCGAAGAGTTGCGCCAGCAACTCACTACCCTGCCTGGTGTGGAAGGCGCGGCGGTCGCGACTGTGCCGCTGCTCGAAGGCGATGACGAAGGCGGCAGCCTTACGGTAGAGGGCGCGCCAGTGCAGAGCTTCCAGGACGACAGCCGGGATAACTATAACAGGAACTTCGTTAGCCCCGGCTATTTCACCACCATGCAGATTCCAATCGTTGCCGGCCGCCAATTCAACGCTTCCGACGTGCTCCCCACATCGAAAGTCGCGGTCGTGAACGAGACCTTCGTCAAGCACTACTTTCCCGGGAAGAACCCGCTGGGCCTGCATTTCGGGTTCGGTACCGGCAATGTGACCTTGGACCAGACCATCATCGGCGTCGTCGCCGACAGCAAGCACACCTCGCTCCGGTCGCCGATTATGCCCTTCGTCTACGTTCCGTATTTGGCGAACGACCATCTTTCCGAGTTGGTTTACTACGTCCGGATCCGGTCCACGGAGCAATCGGTGATGCCCGGTATTCGTAGTCTGGTCCGCCACCTGGATGCGAGCGTCCCGGTGAACGATCTCTCGTCGCTGACCGAGACGATCGATGCGTCACTCTTTGCCCAACGCAGCCTCGGATTCCTATCGATTGGATTTGCGCTGCTGGCAACGCTGCTGGCCATCGTCGGACTGTACGGGATCATGTCCTATTCGGTCACCCGGCGCTACCGCGAGTTGGGCATCCGCATGGCGGTCGGCGCAACTCCGCAGCGTGTGCTCATGATCGTGCTGCGGGAATCCGCCCTGCTCGGAATTGCCGGTGTGCTGTGCGGGCTGCCCTGCGTGTTCGCTACCGTCCGGTACGTTCGTTCCTCGCTCTACGGCGTGCAGCCAAACGATCCTGCGGTTTACTTCAGCGCCGCCGGACTCTTAATCGTCATAGCGCTGATGGCCGGACTCGTCCCCGCGTGGAACGCCGCCCACATTGACCCTCATACGGCGCTCAGAACCGAGTAGAAGTTCGAGCAGCGAATGTTGCCAATCTACGGGGGCAGGCACGCCGCGTAACGGCGCTGCCACGGACCGCCTACTGATTGACATGCACGACTTTGGCGGGCGGGAAGCCGTTGAACCATGTCGATGACGCGTTGCTATACGCGCCTATGTCTTCGCTGTAAACCAGGTCGTCGATTTCGAGCTTCGGCAATTCCGCGGATTGCGTGATGGTGTCCATGCCG
>Ga0181528_10000338_pt1 | contig 36379 bp, 39 predicted proteins | sample PEATcosm2014_Bin_47_FD_119742 | JGI IMG/M metagenome (GOLD analysis project Ga0181528, IMG submission 119742) | Peatland microbial communities from MTU Mesocosm Facility, Houghton, MI, USA - PEATcosm2014_Bin10_10_metaG | ecosystem: Environmental > Terrestrial > Soil > Wetlands > Peat | place...
CTCGGTCGAGCCGCCGATCTTGATCACCGCGACGCCGCCGGCGAGCTTGGCCAGCCGCTCCTGGAGCTTCTCCTTGTCGTAGTCCGAGGTGGTCTTCTCGATCTGCGCGCGAATCTCCTTGACCCGGCCTTCAATCTCGGAGGCCTTGCCGCCGCCGTCAACGATGGTGGTGTTGTCCTTGTCGATGGTGACGCGCTTGGCCTTGCCCAGATCTTCCAGCTTCACGCCTTCCAGCTTGATGCCCAGATCCTCGGTGATGGCCTTGCCGCCGGTCAGGATGGCGATGTCGCCCAGGATCGCCTTGCGACGATCGCCGAAGCCCGGAGCCTTCACGGCTGCCACATTCAGTGTGCCGCGCAGCTTGTTCACCACGAGGGTTGCGAGCGCTTCGCCTTCGATGTCCTCGGCAATAATCAGCAACGGCTTGCCGCCGCGCGCCACCTGCTCTAGCAGGGGCAGAAGATCCTTCATCGCGCTGATCTTCTTCTCGTAGATCAGGATGTAAGGCTCGTCCAGAATCGCTTCCAGGCGCTCGGCATCGGTGACGAAGTAGGGGCTGAGGTAGCCGCGGTCAAACTGCATTCCGTCCACGGTCTCCAGGCCAGTGTGCATCGTCTTCGACTCTTCGATCGTGATGACGCCGTCCTTGCCGACAACCTTCACCGCTTCAGCGATAATGTCGCCGATCTCCTGGTCGCCATTGGCCGAGATCGCGCCCACCTGGGCAACCGAACCCTCATTCACAGGCTTCGAGAGCTTGCCCAGCGCGCCGCCGTCGGTCCACTTGCCGTCCTTGTCGCGTGTGCCGATGATCGTGGCCACAGCCTTGTCGATGCCGCGCTTGAGAGCCGTCGGGTTCGCGCCCGCCGCCACTGTCTTCACGCCTTCGCGGAAGATCGACTGCGCCAAAACCGTTGCAGTCGTGGTGCCGTCGCCGGCCACATCCGAAGTCTTCGAGGCAACCTCACGCACCAGTTGCGCGCCCACATTCTCTAGCGGGTCCTTGAGGTCGATTTCTTTGGCCACCGTTACGCCGTCTTTGGTAATGGTCGGCGAACCGAACTTCTTCTCAATCACAACATTACGGCCTTTGGGGCCGAGCGTCGCCTTCACCGCGTCCGCCAGCGTATTCACGCCGCGCAAGATCGCCTGACGGGATTCTTCACCGTGCAAAATCTGCTTTGCCATTGCTGTAATTCTCCTTGATAAGGGTTCAGGGGTCAGGGATCAGGGATCAGTGTCCCCGGTCCAGTAACCCAGATGCCGATTCAATGTCTTCTCAAGGGGAGAGATCGATTCTTCTGCGGGGCAAAAGACGCCGGGCAATCCTGCCTGACCCCTGACCCCTGATCCCTGACCCCTGTGCAGCTACTTCTTCACGATTCCGAGAACTTCTTCTTCGCGCATGATGAGGAACTCTTCGCCGTCGATCTTGATCTCGGTGCCAGAGTACTTGCCGAAGAGAATCTTGTCGCCCGCCTTCACATCGAGGGGGAAGGTTTTGCCTTCGTCATTCGACTTGCCCTTGCCGACGGCGATCACTTCGCCTTCCTGGGGCTTTTCCTTGGCGCTATCGGGGATGATGATGCCCCCACGGATGGTTTCTCCCTCTTCCAAACGGCGGACGAGGATGCGGTCATGAAGCGGTGTAAACGAGGTTGCTGCCATTGCTTCGTTTCTCCTTCACAGGCGGACAGGGTTGAACCCCGCCGCGAGATTTGGTGATTTCAGTGATAAAGATTGTGGGATCTGCAGGTTACTGCTCTCAACACCAGAGCGGGGAACCCTGGGTAAGCACTTCAGCCAGCACAGCGCTGGCACTCTCACCCTTCAATTGCTAACAATAGGCGAACTCCGTGAATGCTGTCAAGCGCTATTGTGGGAATATGAGTGACTAACACTCATTTTTTATGATCTATACATCGTAATTTATCAAATACTGGTGAAATAGTAAGCAACCGTAGCGCGCGAAACGCCGTCGGCCTCAAAACCTTCGCAAAGAGTGGCCCTCCTCAAGCCACTTCGATGCCAACGATTTCGGCTTCCACTCCGCTGTACTCCGCGTGCTGGTTCTCGCGGATGCGGTAGGCGAGGTCAATGAGGCTGCCCTGGGCGAGGCCGAGAGATGCGGCGCGGGCGGCCAGATTCCAGCCGACGGCGCGCAGGGCGCCGCTGGAGCCGGGCAGAGGCCGGGGTTGCACGGAGTCCTGCGCCAGTTGCAATCTCAAGTGGCGCTCCTTCATGATGCGGGGCGGCGAGAGCAGCCGCACGCCGCGGGCGACGAAGAGCGGTTCGGGATTGCCGTGGCCGAAGGGTTCCAGCTTGCGCAGCCAGCCGACCAGCACGGAGGTGATGCGATCCAGCGGCAGCTCGGCATGAATGCGCAGCAGATGTTCAGCCTCTCGTCCGGCCAGGTGTTCTTCGGCGTAGAGGCGCAGGCGGCGCTTCAACTCCGGCAGCTTCACCGCTGGCAACGCAAAGCCCACCGCGAAGGCATGGCCGCCGAAGCGTGTGAAGAGATCGGCGCAGCTCTCGATGGCGTCGAGCAGTTGAAAGCCATCCACCGAGCGCCCGGAGCCGTGAGCGATGCCGTCCTCGATGCTGACGATAATTGCAGGCTTGGCGGTGCGCTCGACGACGCGCGAAGCGAGAATGCCGATGACGCCGCGATGCCAGCCGTTGCCGTCGATCACCAGCAGACGGTCGGCGGTCAATTCATCGTCCGCGGCCAGACGGGCTTCAATGGCGGAGAGCGCGGCAGCCTCGGTCTCGCGGCGCTCGCGGTTCATTGCTTCCAGTTTGGCAGCCAGCTCCGCAGCGCGGGCGGAACTGCGGGTGGTGAACAGCTCGACGACATCGGATGCCACGTCCATGCGGCCGGCGGCATTGATGCGCGGAGCTAGACGAAATGCGATGTCGAAACTGGTAATCGCTTTGGCCGCCGGATCGAGCGCAGCCGCCGCAAAGAGCGCGCGCAATCCCGCGCCAGCCGGATGGCGCAGCTCGCGCAGACCCATGGCGGCGATGACGCGGTTCTCGCCTTTCAATGGCACCGCATCAGCGATGGTGGCGATGGCGGCCATCTTCAAAAAGCTGGGCAAAGTCTTTTCGCGGGTGCGCGCCGGATCGCGCCGCTCCAGCAGCGCAAGCGCCAGCTTCATCGCAATCGCCGCGCCGCAGAGAAATTTTTCAGGATATGCACAAGCCGGCTGGTTGGGATTCAGAATGGCCAGCGCCTGCGGCACCGCTTCGCCCGCCTCCAGCAGATGGTGGTCGGTAATGATGAGATCCAGTCCCAGCCGTTGCGCAGTCTCCGCTTCGGCAAAGGCTCTCATGCCGGTATCCACAGTTATCACGAGGCGAATACCGTCGGCATGCGCAGCCTCCAGCACGCTCGATTGCAATCCGTAGCCCTCACGCAGCCGGTGCGGCAGATGAAAGCGAGCAATTCCGCCCAGCATCTCGATCGCGGTCTTGAGCAATACGACCGCGGTCGTTCCATCCACATCGTAATCGCCGTAGAGCAGAATCGGTTCGCGCGCGGCGATTGCCTGCTCCACACGCGCCACCGCTTCCTTCATGCCCAGCATCAGCAAAGGATCGTGAAGGTGCGCAATCTCTGGATTCAGAAATGCGAAGGCATCGGCGGAATGAACGATGCCCCGAGCCGTCAGCAGTTCCGCCAGCACCAGCGGCAGCCGCGCGGCCTTGGCCAGCGCTGCGGCTTCCGCCAGACGCGGCTCGACAAAACTCCAGCGTTGAACAGGAAGATTGCGATTCTCTGATTGCGGAGATACCGGCGCCGGTGCTGACGGAGGCTCGGACGGCGCTTGAGCGCCGGCGTCTTCAGCGCCCGCCACGCTCACCGGGCTTACTCGTCCTCTTCGTCGTCGTGATCGTGATCGCCTATGACGATGTCCTGAAAGGTCTCGATATCTTCCAGCAGCGCCTGAAAGCGCTCATACCATTCGGTGGTCGTCTCATGCAGAAAGACCAGTCCCTGATAGACGAAGCCCAACTGGATGTAGCCGAGCTTGCCGGCATACTTGCGCAGCCATTGCGCCTCGACGAGTTCGGTGGCCTCTTCGTCGGGGAAGTTCATCTCGCTGGCCTCTTCAATCAGCGCATCCAACTCCTCCGGCTCCAGCGCCATCTCGCTGAAGGTCACAAAGGGCGCGCCAACGTGCTTGGCCATCTCCACAAAATCTTTCCAGGCGTCGGGGTTGTCGGAGCTCTCCCAGACAATGGAGGGAATGTCCTCGGTGATGTAACCGGGAAGTCGTTTCAGGCCGTGGCCCTCGATAAAGGCCACCATGTCGTCTTTCAGCGGAAGTAAATTGTCAGTGCTCATAGTCAAGGTTCATTTTCGCAGATCGGCCCGGCCCGGCGCTGCGCAATGTGGAAACTATGCTTTCAAGAGATTGGATTCGAAAGTATCGATCGTAGGGGAGAGTTGTAGACATAAGTAACCATTTATTTCGATTTTAGCGTTATTATAGTAACTTCTGGGGCACATTCTTCCGTGGATTTCATACCGAAATAACATCTTTTTCTGCGCCGCTTCTGCAGCGAGCGGGGCGAAACAATCTTGTTCAAATCAGCGGCACTGATTCAGAAAAGCGAGCGAGCGCGAACTCATCAGCGTGGACAAGCACGAATTCAGAGTTGCAATCAAAAAAAACTTTTCTTGAGATCGGCTGGAAGTGGTCATGCGCAAACCACGGCCATTCCCTGAGAATGCTCGCGAAGTGATTGCACCCTACCTGAAGTCAGCCGATAGTGTGCCATTTTTCAAGAGGGTGCTCTGCCTGTGGCTGCGTATTACTCAAGGCTTTACACCCGATCAGATTGCTCTCTCGATAGGTTGGCGTCCGGCCTCCGTCCGACGAATCCAATCGCTCTTCCTGAGGGACGGAACCTCATGTTTGAAGGGAGTTGGGCGCGGTGGCCGCAGACGCGAGAACTTAAGCAGGGAAGATGAAAAGGCATTTCTTGCACCTTACGCCTATCGTGCAAAACGTGGAGTCATGGCGCGGGTTGAAGCGATCCATCAGGCGTATGAACGCCGGCTTCAGCGCAAGGTGCCCAAGTCGACTATTTACCGTATGCTCGCGCGGCACAACTTACACCGGTTGCTGGTGAAACAGAGAACCCGGCATCAAAAAGCTGACCAATAAACGCGCTAATTGATTGCAAATACAGTATTTATCCATACATTCCGGCTTGACAGCAAATCGCATTACTCACAAGATTCCCCATAGCGAAAGCTCGTTGCGCGATCGGTGGGCACCAAGCCACTTCAATCCGCAACCACAAGGAGGATTCAAGAATGCGATCAATGACTGCATGGTCAACACTCATCGTTTTGTTGTTGATGTCAACAGCCTCGATAGCCCAAAAGGTAAAACCGGGCATCGAGATGAAACAAGGCATCCTGGTGGTTCGAGGAGGCGATGCTACTCAGAGCAAGAACTACAAACCTGAAGAGATCAATGAGAATGATGAACTCTCGGGCGTCTCCGTCCTGTGCAATGCGGGAATCACATATTCAAGTGACAAGAAAATACTTCCTGCAAAAATCGAACAACTTATCGGGAAGCTGAAAGAATTTGGCAATTTCAGTTATGCAAATACGACCTGCCTTATCAACAAAGAGGGCATAGTTAAGACCGATCCGCAGCCTGGCAACAATAATCACTGCCTGATCTATTCGATCAAGCTTAAGGACGCCACGAGTTGTTTTGTTCATCCGGAATGACCTGAAACGTCGTTCACCAATTCACCCAGTCAACCAACAAAATCAAAAGGAGAATACCATGCCAAATGCAAATGTTTGTGCAACCGGAGCAAATCTCTACCCAAATAACAAGATGCTAAAACCTATTCAGGTTTTAACTCCTGGCACTGCAGTTATCACTCGTGGTCCATGGCACCCCGGTGTTCATGTTCCAGTTGAACTTACGAATCCTCGCGGGTTTGTCTACGGCGACCTCATCGATTGAGGGAGTTCCGCGGATGACGTCAAAGGTTGTTTTCACGATTAAAAACAACTGACCAGCAAATCAACGCACCCTCAACCAGAAAGATCAAAGGGAGAACACTATGCCAAACGCAACAGATACTTCGTCCAAGCTGCAAGAAGCCATGGAGAATTTAACCGCGCAATGGTACAACGCAGTCGTCGCTGGATGCCAGGTGGACTCGAACACATTCCAGCTCGTTCAGGGATCGCAACCGCTGGGAAGCACCTCTGAAGTATTGTGGAACATCGCAGATGCGGTGCCGCCGCTTTCCGTCACGAATCTGTTTGATCCGTCTCAACGGAACTCCTTCTCGATAGATTATGGCGCGGTCATCAACAACCTGGTGACGCCAGACATCTCAAACTTTCAAAACATCCTGGGCGACTATTATTCGGCTTGGGTAACTTACCTTGCACAGGTTCCCGACACGGATGAGAGATCGTATTACGAAATCTTCAAGGCATGGGCTGGCCGGCATTTGCCCCCAGGCAAGGTCACAGCTGCATGTACCGCCTATCAACAGCTTTCTCAAGGCACTGTTCCGGTGGCGGTAGAGATGTGGACGAGAGCAGATGGCGGCGACGACGGCTTGAAAGCCTACAACGCGACCATCGCCATGCTTCAGAATGCCCTGTCTGCGGCAAGTTCCAAGAGCGTGCATATGGACAGCGGAAGTGAATCGTCGGATACATCCCGGAGTTGGGCCAAAGGCAATATCGGCGGCTCCTTTGACTTTTTCTCGGCCTCGGGCAGCGCGGATTACAGCAACGTAGCAACAAAACTTGCAACCTCCAAGCTGGTCATTGATGCCAGTTTCGAGCGCTTCGTCACCTTCCCGTTAGGGCCGCTGTCTAGCACCAGCAGCGATCCGATTCTGTCTGGATATAAGCCCTGGTACAGCTCCGCCGCGCTGAATCTCGCCTACCAGCACAACGACAATACCGTCTGGAACCATAACCCGCCGACCTGGAACGATACTTTCGGACCAAGCGGCAATATGCTGCGCGCAATCAGTGCTCTGTTTGTTGTGGATGGCATTACGATCACGACCACTTCGGATGCACTACTGACCACTACAGAGCAGCAGCAGTTCAAGACTGCCGCGAAGGCCGGTTTCTGGCCATTCTTCAAGGCAAGCGCATCCGGCGGCTGGTCGAATGACCAGAAATTCAGCGACCAGGGCGCGCTTACGTCAACATCATCCTCACCCATCGGCAACCCTGTGATATTTGGAGCCACAGTGACACCGATCGGTGATATTCTCTGAATCATTGCTCCTGTCCATGCGGGAGCCACAACTCCCGCATGGATTTTCATAAAAGTACTGCCGAGCACGCCGCCTTTGCATATTCATCTTGTTGAAGAATGAGCGAAGCGGAAAAACTTCGAACGGAGCGCTTGCTAACTTGCCCGCATTTGAGCGCCATGTCTTTGTCTGCTGCAACGCGCGCCCGGAAGGCGCTCCACGTCCATCCTGCACACGCGACGGAACCAGCCAACTGCACGCCGAACTGCAGCAGTGCGCCAAAGCCGCCGGTCTCGGCGGCAAGGTCCGCATCAACAAATCCGGCTGCCTGGATCAGTGTGAGCACGGTCCCATGGTCGTGGTTTATCCGGAGGCCGTCTGGTACGGCAATGTTCAGCCCAGGGACGCGGCGGAGATCGTAGCCGAACATCTTGTCGCCGGCCGGCCCGTCGAGCGTCTCCGCGTAGCCGACGGATGCCTCAACAGCAAAAGCTGTCCGCATCAGAGTTAGCGGCTGGGACCGGAGATTGAGCTGCTTGCAGGATTTTCATTGCGCGGCCGGACAGACGCAGGCTTTGAACTCCTGCGCGGAGTCATGGGAGAGAACGCATACATACTGTGGCCAGAAGAGACGAAGCAGGGGCGAGGGATTGCCTGCGGAGAAGTTGCGGATATACTCCTGGCTGGCCTGCGAGCTTGCGTTGGGGTCGGCGGCAAAGCGATCCACAATCTGAGTGACCGTGGCCGAAGTAAACTCCGCCTCGTGGTAGCTGCGTGCAAAGTCGTACTCTTCGGTCCACGCGGCATCGACGCCGCTCGAGTTGGAGGCGGCGATGACCTGATAGTCGGCCAGCGCAGCGGTAGCGGGATTGATCCGCGCGATGGTGAAGGAAGGCTTGTTGCCATTGATCGGCGAGATGGACGGGAGCATCTTGACCGCAACGTCCGATGCGGGATTGTCAGCCATGTAGTTATCGAAATCAGGTACGGTCATCAACTCTTTCACGCCGGCTTTGGCAGCGTATCTGTTTTTCCCTGTCTTCAGAATTCGCAACTCGTCCATGTGCGTGTGAGCAAAGATCGCTAACTGCACCACGTCGCCGTATTCCGCGAGCAAATCCGCCAGCTTCTCCGAGGAGAGAAACATGGATGGGTCTCCGCCAATGCACAGCGTGGCCATTTTTTTGGCTGAGGAGTAGAGATCGACTCCCGGAGGAATGTGACCCATCACCCAAACCCTCTGCTTGTTGACACGGGCTTCGGCAAGCTGTTGGTGAAGCCAGGCAAGCTGCGCCTCCGATTCCCGCCGATCCGGCTTGCCCGTGCAGGTCGAGTAATTCTTCGACATGAAAATATCGTTGATAACCAGCAGGCGCGCATTCCGCAAAGGCGCGGGCAGAGAGACGCCATAATAGCCGCCCTCGGAAAAGCTGGCGCGTGTGCCGGCTTGCTCGGCAGCGGGAAAGTTCTTCGTGACCTCGCTGCCAACCCTGGAGAGAAACTCGCTGTTGGCGTCGATCTGGTAGTCGCCGCAGTCGGAGTCGTTGTTGCCCAGTGCGATGTAAACGGGAAGGCCGGGGAAGGCGCCGTAGAACGCATCGATAACGTAGTCGATTGTCTTTTCGGCAAATGCTCTGTAATCTTCCGCCGTGGATTGGGAAAAGAGCGCTTTGTATTTGCAGGAAAACTCATGCGAAAGAAGATCGCCGCTTACCGCCGCAAACCGGAGACTGGCGGAGTGGCTACGCATTGCCTTCAAGCTGGAGTCGAAGAGCGGAAAAGAGGTGTCGGCGCCGCGCACGTGGCAGCTCTGCTGCAAAGCGGCAAAGCGCTGCGCCTGGTCGTGCGAGGGCGGCGCGGCGAGAATAGCCTTCCACTCACTCACCGGCGCTGCTGCCAGTTGCGGAACCTTGTCCGGATCCCAAAAGGGTTCGAAGTGAATGTCGCTCAACAGCAGCGCGGATACGGTGGCATTTACTGATGGCGCGTGCTTTGAATGTGCCGCTGCGGCGGGCTTGCCGTTTTGCGCAAGGGCCGCGCTCACGTAGAGCAGAAGAAAAGCCAGAGTGATTTGCCGCATGACAAATGCGCGGAGGAATCGGGCTGCGAGATTTCCTGCCATCTGAGCTCCTCGACCGCGGGCGAGCGCCGAATCTTCTGCCGCGTGGAGATTCGGCGCTCATGTGTTGATCTGCGATGCCTAGCCGACGCGCTCGATGACGACCGACTCCAGCACGACCGGCGTCTTGGGCTTGTCCTGAGCGGCGCGTGGGACTTTGGAGATCTTCTCCGCGATCTCATAGCCCTCGACGACCTCGCCGAAGATGGTGTGGTTGCCGGTGAGCCAGGGCGTGGCTGCGACGGTGATGAAGAACTGACAGCCGTTGGTGCCGGGGCCGCTGTTGGCCATGGCCAGCTTGCCCGGCTTGTCGAATTTGTGCGGCGAACCTTTGGTCTCATCCTGAAAGCGATAGCCGGGTCCGCCCATGCCGGTACCTGTCGGGTCGCCGCCCTGGATCATGAAGTCGGGAATCACGCGATGGAAGATGGTGCCGTGGAAGAGCTTGTCGGTCGATTTTTTGTGCGTGGTGGGGTGGGTCCACTCCTTCGATCCCTCGGCCAGCTCGATGAAGTTCTTGACGGTGATGGGCGCGTCCTGCTCGAAGAGCTTGACGGTGATCTTTCCTTCGCTGGTGGTGAAGACGGCGTAGGTTCCTGCTGTGAGTGCCATGAAAAGCTCCTAGTTTTGTAGTTGCCAGGCTGCAACATCGATCCCTGGCGCATGCGGCTCAATGGCCAAGGTTATTTTTTACTTTCCGTGGGCCCGAAGATGACCCGGACGGTCACGCTGATCTCATGAGGTTTACCATTCAAAAGGTACGGCTTGTACTTCCATTTCTTCACCGTGTTCATAGCGGCTTCCTGAAGTTCCTCCGGCCCGCTGACGACTTTGAGATTGGTGACATGTCCACTCTTGTCAAGCAGAAGTTGTAGGACGACCGTGCCGGAAACGCCTGCACTCTTGCCTGTATACACCGGGTTGGGTACGGAAATCACCTTCGCAAGAGGCGACACGGCAGTGGATTCAGGGAGGTCCATACTTTGCGACGGTAATACGGAGTCGGCCACGGGCGGCAGCGGCTGGCCCTCACGGACGATGGTCACTTTCTTCAGAACAACCGGAGTGACAGGCTTATCATTGGGGCCGGTCTGCACGCGAGCGATGGTCTTGACGACCAGGACGCTGGAGTCGTCGCACTGGCCGAAGAGGGTGTACTGCTGATTGAGCGAAGGCTGAGCATTTTCAGTGATGAAGAACTGGCTGCCGTTGGTGTTGGGGCCTGAGTTGGCCATCGCCAGCCGTCCCGGTACATCGAAGTTCAGATTGGGGTCGAACTCATCGTCGAAGGCGTAGCCGGGATTGCCCATGCCAGTGCCGGTGGGGTCGCCGCCCTGAATCATGAACTCCGGAATGACGCGATGAAAAGTGGTGTTGTCGTAATACGGCTTATGGTGTTGCAGCTTGTTGGTCGCAGGGTCGGTCCAGTCCTTCGTGCCCTCGGCCAGGCCGATAAAGTTGGCCACGGCTTTGGGAGCCTGACGCTGAAAGAACTGGCAGGTGATGCGTCCCATCGAGGTATCCATGACCACGGTGGGGCCGTTGGGCAGTGTCATGGCGGCGGTGGTGGCTGCCGGAGCGTCAGGCAGCTCTTGTGCAGCGGGAGCGGCGGCGGTTTGGGCGTAAGCCGCAGCGGCAAAGGCCGCGGCCAGTGCGGGCAGGAGGAATGTGCGCTGAAGTTTCATACCGACTCTGAGGGTAAATCATCCCCCTCTGGTGGGGCTAGCCGATCGCTATTCGCTCGCAATCGCACCGCAGGTTGCCCATCCCCGTGCCGGAGAAAAGCCGCGGGGCGAAGTGTTTTTGGTGAAAGATGATTTTGGGGTTCGTGGTTTCCCACCCATTTCACATCATGCGTGAAATGGATGGGGCACGGTGTTCAATCAGGCAGGATTCACAGAAATCCACGAACTTTATGCGAACGAATAGTGAGCGTCTGCCGCACCGCAGGTGCTCAGCAGCCCTTTTTGCAGCGGGCCATAATGGCGGCGTGGAGGCGTTCGCTCAGGCCGGCGGGCAGATCGTAGATCTCGTGGGAGCGGTAGATTTCGATGGTCTTGCGGGTGGTGTTGAGAATGACCTCGCAGTGGCCGCATTTGCCGATGTGAGTCTGCAATTCGGCGCGCAACTCCGTGCTTACGTTGCCGTCAATCAAGTCGTCGAGCTGGGCAAGAAACTCTTTGCAGGTCACTTTCCAGCCCCCGTTTCTTTACTTGCCGATTTTCTGTGGAAGTAGCGGCTGAGGCGCTCGCGCAGTTGCAGCCGTGCGCGCAAGAGGCGGGATTTGACGGCAGGAATGGTAAGGCCCAGCGTCTCCGCGGTTTCCTCGGTAGAAAGTCCTTCCACGTCGCGCAGCACAAACACGATACGAAACCCCTGCGGCAGCCCCTGAATGGTCTTGCGTAAAATCTCGGCCAACTCGGCCTGATTGTAATTCTGCTCCGGGTCGGGCGCCCAATCTGCCAGATCGCGGGGCACGCTGCCCTCTTCGGTTTCGATGTCCTCGTCGATCGAGACCATCTTTCCGGAGCGCCGCTTGCGCAGCCGCATCAGGCTTTCATTGACCGCAATCCTCACCAGCCAGGTGTAAAACTTTGAATTGCCTTGAAACTGTTCCAGCTTTTCGTACGCCTTCAAAAAGGCGTCCTGCATGACATCCTCGGCATCCTCGCGGTTCTGGGTGATGTGCTGGGCGATGCGAAAGAGCTGGCGTTCATACTTGCGAACCAGCGAATCGTAGGCCGACACATCCCCGCCGCGCACTCTCTCTACGAGGGCTACGTCAGGATGCGGTTCGAGTTCTCCTGCATTCGATTGGATGGTTGGCATGGGTGTTGGATTCGAGAAATCCGCTGGACCGGTGCGGACAGCACCACGCCAGCAATCAGACCCGTAATAGACGAGTGTACCGGACGACAGGGCGGTGGACCAAACCTGGGGGGCGCGGCTCTTGAACTGCCGGAATAGGATTGACGGGTCTCGCATCGCGGAGAATGCGGTAACGGCGGTGGTCCCGGCAGAAAGCGCGCCGTGGAAATTCAGCTTAAAGTGGAGAGATGAGGCTTATATCTCCCCCTTCTTCCCATCTGCGGCTGGCCGGGTATGGTCTGGCGGTTCTGTTCTACGTTTTTGCCTGGATGCCATTGGCGGGGCAAACTGCCTCTGAACCGGCAGCCCCACCGGCTTCTGCGGAGACGAAGAGCGCCGCACCGGCGCAGCAACCCGCACCAGCCGCTGCGGCGGGGACGACACCTGCGAAGCCGTCGAATGCGGCAGGCGACAAGGCAGCCAAGCCGGCTGCGAAAACCGGCAAGCGGGCTAAACGACCGGTCAGCACGGCGACGCGTGCGGCGCGGCGGGCAAGGACGGCGCGCATCAAGCTGGCCTTTCAAGCCTCCAGCGAGTTGCGGCCGATGGCGCAGCAACTGGCGACGATGCGCACCCCGGCGGCGTATGCCGGCGTGACTGGCTACGCCCGCAATCACACCGGCGATGCGGCGGCGGCGGCGTATCTGGCGCTGGGCCATGCGTACCTGCTGGACAAGCGCTACAGCGAGGCGGTTGAAGCATTGCGGCAAGCTCGGAAGAATGGCGAGGAGTTGGCCGACTACGATGATTTCCTGGCGGCGCGCGCTCATCACGAAGCAGGTGAAGACGCCGCGGCGGAGATGCTCTTGCGAGGCTTTGCGCAGCGCTATCCGGAGAGTACCTTCGATGTCGAAGCTCCGGAACTGGAGGCGGAGACGCTGCTGGCGTTGAAGGATGTGGCGGGCGCCGAGCGTGTGCTGGCCGCCGCGGCAGGAAGCGCCGCCGCGTCGCGTTCGGGCTTCCTGCTTGCACAGGGCGATGCGGCCTCTGCCGGGAAGCAGACGCAGAGGGCCGAAGGCGTCTACAAGCGATTACTGCTGACTTATCCGCTCACTCCCGAAGCGGAGATTGCACGGGCAAAGCTGACGGAGATGGGCGCGGAGACGAGCCTGACGACGGCGGAGTTGCGCAGCCTGGGCGATGCGTATTGGAATGCCGGCCGTTATCAGGAGGCGAGCGAGCAGTTCCGGGCGCTGCTCCGGAGATCGAATCTCGATACCGGAAGCCGCAACAGTTTTGCCGTGGCGGCGGCGGCCTGCGATATGAAGCTGAAGCGCCTGACCGTGACGGAAGCCAGCGCCCTGGCCAACACTCCGGATGAGAGCGGCGCGCGGCGGCTTTATCTGCTGATGGAATTGGCCAGGAACCGCGAAGATCTGGCCGAACAGCGGCGCATCGTGACGGAGATGGAGTCGCGGTTTCCGCAGAGCGCATGGCTGGCCGAGGCGCTCTTCGACACCGGCAACACCTTCATGCTGCGGCGCGAGTTTGCGACCGCGGTGGAGTACTACAGCTATCTGGCCACACACTTTCCTGCCAGCAAGAATGCTTCAGCAGCACATTGGAAGGCTGGCTGGCTGAGTTACCGGCAAGGACAGTACGCCGATGCGGCGCGGCTTTTCGACGAGCAGATCCGGCGCTATCCAACGGCTCAGGAGACAGTCAGTGCTCTCTACTGGCGCGGACGCCTCTACGAGACGCAGGAGCACAAGCCGGCCCAGGCCGCGGCTAACTATTCCGCGATCATTCGCGCCTATCAGCACTTTTTCTATGCGCAGATGGCGCGTCAGCGGCTGGCCGCTCTGGGCAATGCCAAGCCCGCACCCCAGCCGCAACTGGATGCATTCCAGGCGCCGCCGGTTCCGCCGCTCAAGGAGAGCTTTCCCGCTGACAGCCCGCATCTTGCCCGGGCGCGCCTGCTGGCCAATGCCGGCCTGAACGATTACATTGCGCAGGAGATTGCCGCCGATCCCGATTCCGCCTCGTGGAGCACGCTGGCCGAGGCCGAGATCTACGCCTCCTATGGAGAGAACTTCCGCGCTCTGCGCGCCGTCAAGCGCGCTCTGCCATCGGCTGCCACAGCCTCGCTCCCTTCGATCCCGTTGACCTACTGGCATATTCTCTTCCCCAAGCCTTACTGGGATACGATCCAAGCCGAGTCGGCCAAGAATCATCTCGATCCCTATCTGGTGGCCTCGCTGATACGCCAGGAATCGGAGTTCAACCCCTCGGCCGTCTCTCCCGCAAACGCTTACGGCTTGATGCAGATGCTGCCCTCTGTGGGCAAACAGATGGCGCGTGAAGAGGGGATCAGTCACTTCCAAACCTTTCAACTCTTCGATCCAGCCACCAATATCCGGCTGGGAACCCGCTATCTGCGCCAGACGCTCAACAAATTCGGAGGAGTGAATGAGTACGCACTGGCCGCCTATGACGCCGGCGACGACCGGGTGCTCGAATGGCAGGCCGCTGGGCCTTACACGGGCATCGACGAGTTTGTCGAATCCATTCCCTTCGCGGAGACACGCGGTTATGTAGAGAGCATCCTGCGCAATATGGAGACTTACAAAGCGATCGATCTCTATGCCGCCGCGCACGCTAAGACGCAGTGAGTGGATGAATTGGGAGAGGTTTTCCACGCCGGTGGAACCTGCTTGGATACTCTTCGCAGCGATATGCAGTTGACTTGGGCGCTTGCGGCCTCCAAACTGAATGTGTCTGGAGGTTCCCCGCCTCTGGGTAGCCATTCGTGCGTTGCGGTTGTTGCAGAACAGAGCCGGCAGAGATCAAACACGCCGGATCTCGACCCCCAAACCGTTGGAGGGCAGCATGTCAGCCGATTTGCAGTTCCTGGAAGCATGGATCCCCGAAAGAATGGACCCCGGTACGGTTTTTGTGTTGGAAAACCAAACCAAACTGGGCCACGCGCAAGATCCCTTCGTGGCCGTCCTGTCGTGCCCGCGCTGCGGTACGATCGGATTGATCACGCGCCGTCAACTCTGCGGCGGCGAAGCGATGATTTGTGGTGGCGATCTTTGCTCAGCCGAATACCGTCTGAACGGCGAGCAGATCGACTTCCGCAAAGCTCAGTAATTGCCGGATGCGAGAGGCCGAGGCTGGCCGTTACACTAAGGCTGTGCAAGCCACTGCCGATTCCGAGCGCTCCCAGCCGCGCGTTACTCCGCCGCGCCGCATTGTCCTCACCGGCTTCATGGGCTCGGGCAAATCGACCGTCGGTCCGCTGCTTGCCGCCCGCCTGGACTGGAGCTTTCTCGATGTGGACGATGTGATCGAGGCCGAGGCCGGCGTGACCATCGCCGAGCTTTTCGCACGTTACGGCGAGTCCGCCTTCCGTGAGCGTGAGCGCGCTGCCATTGAGCGGCTGGCCTCTGGCGACCGGCTGGTGCTGGCTCTGGGCGGCGGCGCCATCGAGCACCAAGCCACGCGCTCGCTACTGCTCTCCGATCAAGAGACGCTGCTTGTCCACCTTGAAGTCGAGCTGGCCACTACGCTCAAGCGCTGCCAGGGAAGCGAGCAGAGCCGCCCTGTCCTTGCCGACCAGGCCAACCTCGCCAGCCGCTACCAGCGTCGCCTCCCGCTCTACCGCATGGCCCACTTGTTGATCGCCGTCGATGCGCTCTCCCCGGAGGAGGCCGCGCAGGCTATTTTGACTTCGGCTGGTCTGGGCTGAGAATTGGCAAAGTCGCGGCGCGGTCTACACGCCAGCCGGTCCATCGGCTTTCTGCGCGCTTGGTTCATCTGGCCATGATGGCTTCTCCATGCAGGATTCCCCTCCATCTCCCGTCGGTGGCGGAAAGATGCGCAACCGTTCGACGCGGCGATCGGTCGAGGCGACAATCTCCATGCGCAGGCAGGCCTCTTCCAGAACGACAACCTCTCCGGCAAGGGGAATGCGGCCCTCGATCTCGCTGACCAGGCCGCCCAGAGTAGTCGCTTCGTAGGTTTTGTCGAGTTCGCTGAAGCCGGTCTGTTCACCGAAGAGGCCGGACAACTGATCGACGGGAAAGTTGCCCGGAACCAGCCAGACTCCACGCGGCTCGCGCTGCGGCTCCTCGATGGCGACATCCTCTTCATGCTCGTCTCGTATCTCACCGACGATCTCTTCGAGCAGGTCTTCGATAGTGACCAGGCCGGAGACGCCGCCGTATTCATCGATTACGATGCGCATATGCTGCTTTTCGCGCTGCATCTCGCGCAGCAGTTCGTAGACGCGCTTGGTCTCCGGAACAAAGACCGCCTCGCGCTCGATGCTGGCCACGGTGCGCGTGTTGGCCTCCTCGTCGGAGATCTGCAGCAGGTCGTGCGCAAAGGCAATACCCGTGATGTTGTCGATGGTCTCCTGATAGACGGGCACACGGGAGAAGTTGTGCGCCCGCAGTTGTTCGAGGAATTCGACCAGCGTGAATGTGGCCGGAACAGCAAAGACTCCAGGCCGCGGCGTCATTACATCGCGGACCAGCTTGTCGCCGAACTCGACGGCGGAGCGGACCAGCTCGCGGTCGCTCTCCTCCAGAATGCCTTCCTCTTCGCCGGCTTCAAGCAGCGCCTCGACATCGACGGCGCTCTCCTCTTCGGCGGTGGCCGGCTCCTCAGCCAGCGAAGCCACTGAAAAGAAGAAGCGGAGGAAGACCGTGATCGGAGTCATCAACCATAAAAGAAAACGAATCGGCCAGATGAGCCACTTCGCCCAGCGGCCTTGCGTGCGGTTGAAGAGCAGCGTGGGCAGAAGCTGGTTGCAGAAGACGACGACCAGGACCACGCCAAGGATGGCCTGCGCAATCTCGGCCGGCGTGGGCCGCGCCAGATGCGGAGCGCGGTCGAAGAGCACCGCCCCGAATTCGAGCGCGATCAGCCCCAGGGCAAGCTGCTGAAGCACTGCGGCACAGATGGTTGCGTGCTCGCGGCTGAGACCGAGCTGGGGCTCGACCAGTTCCTCCCAGGCGTCTAGGTTTTCCTGCTCCTCGCGCGTGAGAATCTTGCCGAACTCGGCATAGATACGCCGGATGTAGGAGGCTAGCGTCTCGATGGCCGCGAGCGTGAGGATCAGCAGGATGAAGGTGAGGGTCATGGCTTGCCCCCTCGCTTCTTCGTGCTTGGCTTTGTATCAGTGCATGACTTCAGCCGTGCCGAAGACGCCGCGGAATTCGATCGGGATTTAGCCCCTGCGGCACAATCTCCCTTGATCGTATCCGTCCGCTCAATCAGCCCCTGCGGCAATCCCAGCCGCGCGCGCAGCAGCCGTTCGCGCCGCGCCATCCTGCCATTGTCGGCTTCGTGGTCATATCCGGCCAGATGCAGCAGCCCATGCAGAATGAGAATCTTGATCTCGGTGGAGAGCGAGTGGCCCTGCTTTGCGGCCTGCTTGCGCGCGGTGGGGACGCTGATCGCCAGATCGCCGGCAATCTTCTCCGCGCCGATTCCTTCAGCCGGAAACGAGAGCACGTCGGTCGCCTTGTCTTTACCGCGAAAGTTGCGATTGAGCTTGCGGATTGCCGCATCGCTGGTGAGCAGGACGGTAACCTCGCCTCGCAGACGGACGGCAGCCTGTGCCTCGTCAAGAAAGCGGCTCAATGTGCGCGCCGTGGGCAAGCGAAGACTTTTCTCTGCGCGCAGTGGACCGGACGCAACCATCTTCTTCGCCGTCGTTGTACTCGGCGCGGGGTCAGGCTCTAGGTCTGGATCAAGCAGGATCATCTTGCTCGGAGGCGCAACGAATGCGGAACCGGTAACTCTCATTCTACGCTAAGGTTGAATCATCGCGGCGATGGTACGCATAGGAAGGATCAGGCGCATCGAGTCAGCGAGTTGGATGAAGCCGCACGCTGAATAGAATTGTGCCGCTCGTACGTCGATTGCGTCCACCACAACCATCGATGAGCCAACCTGAGCGGCGCTCTCATAGGCCTTTTCGAGCGCTTTTGCCAAGAGAATCGCGCCCAGTCCCTGGCCCTGCAACTCTGCGGCGACGGCCAACCGGCCCAGCAGCGTTGCACTGACCATCGGGTAACGGGGAATGTGCTTCCGCGCCGCTTCAGGAACCGCTCCGGGCGCAAGACCATAAGCGCAGAGGGTGAAATAGCCGGCGATCCGGCAGGGCGAGTCTTGTGGAGTTAGTACAAAGACCGCGTTGGCCTTGCGGCGCATATCCTGCGTAGCCTGGGTCTTCAGGTAGAGATCGAGAGAGTCAACTCCGCAGTGGAAGCCATGCCGGTCGTGATCTTTGTCGAGAGGCAGAAGCCGGTAGAGGAGTTGATCCGGCGCAGAGATCAAGCGACGACCCGCTCCCTGGCCGAGCGGAAGGCGCGACGCAACCGAGCATTGGGCTTGGGCGGATGAATCAGCGCATCGAAGAAAGCAACGCGATCGTGATTGCTGAGAACCAGGCTCTCGTGGCGGGTAATGGTGGCGCGGGTGGCTTCAGTGAGTGCGGAGAGGCAGAAATCGGTCAGGCTGCGCCGTTCGAGAGCCGCGGCCCGTTCCACGAGGCGCTTGGTCTCGGCGTCGACGCGAAAGCCCAGTCGAGAGGCGCGAGCGCGGCGCTCGGCGGGGGATGCAACGGTTGCGGTTTGCGCCATGGGGATCGCTCCTCGATTCCGGGACAAATTCATTGTACGCCCATTGGGAGAACAATGAAAACTGAATGCGCTGCCGACGCAGGAATCCCAGGCTATTTCCCATTTCCTAATTTCCCCCAAATCCTTTACGCTTATCATTTCCATCTGAACCCTCATTGAAATTGGCGGGCGGCCCTGGTCTCATACATCGTTTTATCAAGTTGAGGGTGACTTGGGACTTTCTCCAGGAGCGGGGCCACCCGCCAACCATCCCTACACCAGTTCGATCGAAACCCGCCGTCCGACCATGGCCGCAGCGCGCTGCAAGCTACCTAGCGTAATGTCGTTCTTCGGATCGAGAAGGCGGTCAACCTGCGTGCGGCTGGTCTTGAGCAGAGTGGCCATCTTGTTTTTGGAAATCTTCTGCTTCTTCATCGCTTCGGCTAATTGCCATGCAACCACTTCCTTGATCGCCTCGGCTTGCGCCTCCTCGAAGATTCCCTCGGCCTTGAGAAAATCATCGATGCTCGAACCCATATTTTTTTTGCTCATCGCTCCAACTCCCTCTGACGCTTGCGCGCCAATGCCAGATCGCTATCTGGTGTTGTTCGCGTCTTTTTGATGAATCCGTGCAGTGCCACCAGATGCCCACGATAAAGGCAGATCAAAACCCGCGCCTGACGTTTCGTCGGCAGATCAGTCCGAATCTCCCACAGACCGTCGCTCATCGGGCGGCAGAGCGGCATCCCTACAGGCCAACGCCATTGCGCCTTCAGCAAATCTTTTCCAATCGCTTGGCGTTCGGGCTCTAACAACTCCAAAAGCCACTCCCGCACCGGCTCATTTCCTGATTCCGGGCGAAAGAAGATTAGCGGAATTTTCTGCGGTTGCGGATTCTCTTTCATCCTGCACCCTATCAAACACAACTGTACCTTATAATGTGCAGTACTGCAAGCTCAATTCCTAACCGCCTTATTGCGGCTTAGGCAGATGCAACGGCTGCGCCTGCTCGCGGTTTTCGCGGCTCGGAGCGCCAACCTCAATCGCTTCGCCTAGAGCGAGCGGCAGCTCCTGCTGCTGGCTCTTGACAGACTCATAGGCGCGGACGATTCTTTGCACCAGCGCGTGGCGCACGACGTCGCAATCCTCGAAGTGGCAGAAGTGGATGCCCTCGACGCCACCGAGAACATTGATCGCATCAAGCAGGCCGGACTTGCGCGGATTGGGCAGATCGATCTGCGTGATGTCGCCGGTGATGACGGCCTTGGAGTTGTTGCCCATGCGCGTCAAAAACATCTTCATCTGCTCGACGGTGGTGTTCTGCGCCTCGTCCATGATGATGAAGGCGTCGTTGAGTGTGCGCCCGCGCATGAAGGCCAGCGGCGCGACCTCGATAACATTCTTCTCCAGCATCTTGTCGACTTTTTCGGGATCGAGCAGATCGTAGAGGGCGTCGTAGAGCGGGCGCAGGTAGGGATCGACTTTATCTTGCAACGTGCCGGGAAGGAAGCCGAGGCGCTCGCCGGCCTCGACCGCCGGACGCACGAGCACGATGCGGCTGACTTTTTTCGCGTTCATCGCGGCCACGGCCATGGCGACGGCGAGATAGGTCTTGCCGGTGCCGGCGGGGCCGACGCCAAAGACCATATCGTTCTGCTCGATGGCTTCTACATATTTGCGCTGATTGATGGAGCGGGGCTGCACGGTGCGCTTGACGCCGGCGGAACGCTGCTTGCCGCTGTCGGCGAGGCCGCGCAGAGTGGTGGCGGGATCGGCGACGACCAGACGCAGCATTCCATTCAGTTCGCCGTTGTGCGGGTTCACGCCCTGCTTGCGCAGCGCCTCGAAGTCCAAGAATATCTGCCGGACGCGTTCGACGGCGGTATCGGCGCCGCTGACGTGCACGGCGTCGGAGCGCAGATCGATGCGTACGCCGAGCGTGTCTTCCATCAGCCTGAGGTTTTCATCGCGAGTCCCGAAGAGGGGCTCCAGGTTGGGCGTGATCTCCAGTGCGATCTTCAATGTTTTCGATGGCCTCCAGGGGGGATAGCAGTTAAGGTGTGTGGAAGTTCTATAGGATCGCCCACAGGGGCTAAAGCCCACGAAAATATGGCAGGCTTTACGTACGAGCTAAAGCCCGTACCCTTCATGAAACAGATTGATTGAACGATAGGCTGGCAACTGCGGCACAGGACCGAGCCGAAGCTCTGGGCTGTGAGTGGAAACCGCGGGTTGGAGTAGGCTACCAAATCCGGTCTGTATTCGGTATCTGGGCTTGAGAGTAGCGCCAACGGCGCGAGGAGTCAATGCGGGAGGCATGGAATTATTGAAAAAATCTTCTTCCGGCACCGGATCAATCCGCGCGCGCGGGGCAAACTTCCTCTTCGCCGCCGCCTGCAGGGGATGGCGCATTACAAATTGAAGAGCTCGCGTAGCCGCCGGGTCTGCGCGCGGCTGACTGGAATTTCAGTCTGCTTCTTGTCGTTCATGCGCAGTTGGTAGCTGGACTTGAACCACGGAACCACCTCGCGGATATGATTGATATTCACCACAAAGCCGCGATGCGCGCGCCAGAAGACAGCCGGGTCGAGCTGATCCAGCAACTCCTCGAGCGTGCGGCATTTGGAGCTGCCCTCAAAGCTCTGTGTCACCACGCGAATCACTCCCTCGTCGATGGCCGCGTAGCAGATCTCCGCCTGATCGATCAAAAGCAGGCGGTTCTGCGCCTGGACAATCAGCTTGGCCGGCTGTACCGCGCCGTGCGGACGGTTCAGGAGCTTCAGCAGCACGTCGATCTGCGACTCCGGTACTGCCGCCGCGGCGTTTTCTGGCGAGCCTCCCGTCAGCCGCCCCCGCACCCTCTCGACGGCCTGCTCGACGCGCTCGCGGTCAAAGGGCTTGAGCAGATAATCCACCGCGTTCACGTCGAAGGCGCGCACCGCATACTGGTCGTAGGCCGTGGCAAAGATTATCTGCGGCAGCGGCGCCTGCGGCGCGCCATCTCCGTTCGACTTCGTCCGGCGCGCTATCAGCTTTTCGATCACCGCAAAACCATCCAGCCCAGGCATCTGTACATCCAGAAAAACCATGTCGGGATGGTACTCCTCGATCAGCTCCACGGCTTCGATGCCATTCGCGCCCTGCGCCAGAACTTCCACGTCGCCCACCTCATTGAGCAGATACTGTAGCTCCTCGCGGGCCAATTGTTCGTCGTCGATGATGAGTGCGGATAGGGACATGGGAACCGGCATTACGATTGTAGGAAGCGAAGGGGGCTGGGTCAATTGGAGCCATCGGCGATTTCGAGAATGCGCACCTCTGGCGTCTCCGCGGCCACGGCAAAACCGCAACCCGGCGCACCCGTGACCGCGGCAGCCGCAAAGCGCGATTCATCGAGAAGATGCGAATTGCGATTGGGGTGACGGTACAAGATCAGATCGCGCGCACCGAAGCGATGCATCTGCGCCAGTATCTCCGAGCACTCCCATCGCACCGGACTATACTCGGCCTCGACCAGTCCCAGGGTGCGGCGATGGAGAAGATAACCGGTCTGCTGCCCGTCCTGGGCGGCAATCACCGCCGCCGGCGCAATCCGCGCGTTCACCCAATCGGAGAGACGCTGGCCCGATGCGGTGCGTTCAGAAAAGACTGCGGCCAATTCATCCTGTCTCGACCGTGGCCGCGGATCGGAGAGATCGCGCAGATTCACGCCGATGTATCCGATGACGAAGACAAGAAGAGCGCTGCGAAGCCAGAGCCTGCCGCCGCGAAAGTTTGCACCGGCATTCAGCACGTGCAGAACGAGTGCGAAGAAGAGCAGATAAAGCGGCAAAACCGGCAAAAACATCCGGGTGCCAAACGAGATCACAGTGTGCAGGCCCGCATAGCACAGACCTATGCAATAGACTGCGGCGCAGATGAATGGAAAGGCCCAGAAGCCGTACTGTCTGCGAAGGCCCAGCCGTGATTGCGTGAGCTGTCGCGCCAGAAACGCCGCCAGACCCAGCAAGCCAATCGTCAGCAGAGCCTCCCACACGCCCATGCGCATGGCGTGATCGCCGAGCAGCAGGTGAAGCTGGGCGCGCACAAAATCCGCCAGCACGCCGCGCAAAGGATGGTCAACTTGAAGCTCGTTGCCGCCCTTCCAAGTGCCCACCAACAGCAGATTCCGCGCCATCAGCGCGCCTGCCAATCCGATGGGGAGAAGCGCGGAGCAAAGCTCGGAGGCGCGAGGACGGGGGCGAAGCAGCGCAATCCGCAACAGCTCGTAGAAAAGAACGGCGGCGATCAGGAAGAGACCCGCATAGCGCACCCAGTAAGAAAGACCAGCCAGCGCCATTCCCGCCAGGAGCCAGCGCAGACTGCCGCGCTGAGGCTCAAAGCTCCAGCCCGCCTGCATCAAAGCCGCTATGGCAGCCAAAAAGATCAGCGTAAAGATCGATTCGCTCAGCACAGCGGTCGAGAAATCTAGGCTGATGACATTGGCCACAAAGAGCAACAGCGCTCCGCAGCGCGCCAGTATGCCGATGCGCGCCGCTATCAACAGCCATGCCAGCACCGACGCCGTGGCAGCAAAGCAGATTGCGGAGAGAAAACGGGCGGCTGCTTCCAGGCTGCCGAAGAGGCTGGAGATCAGAGCGATCGCTGCCGGATAGCCGGGGGGAAAGGTGGTGAGGGGCGCGGGAATCCTTCCATGAGAACGCTCGGCGTCGAAGTAAACCAGATCGGTGGCAACGCCGTTTCCGCTGTGGAGATTCGCGGCGACACTCAGATATTGGCAACTGTCATTCGAGAGCGGAAGCGGGCGAAAGGCGCCCATACACAACGCGGCGGCCAGCCCCAGCACTCCCCAGAGCAGTGGCTCAATCAGCCGCCGGAGGCCCTCTTTTGATCTGAGACCGGAAACGTTCATTGCGTCGCGGCAGTCCGCCAGATTCCCGGTCACAGAATGCATTGCGGATTCATCTCCACGGCGAAAGAAAGACACTCGCGCATCCTGGATGCTACCACACCGGAAATTGCGGCCACTGGGCGCACTGATCCCGCATTCCGCAAAACCGATGGAATCCTCGGCCCGCTCCGAGTATACTGTCGGCAAGGTGGAGCGCTTTGCGTGCCCTCCGCCCCAAGTGAGGTGCGTCTTCCGCAGGGACTCCGGTTCACTGACGAGCGACGTCCCGCCATCGGGAATTTCCCGTTGGCGCGCAGTGGCCCGCGTGCTCCGAAGTCACATGGATGCATTGAGTTGCGCCGTTCTTCCTGCCTCCTGTGTTCTCTGCGGCTATCCTCTGCCGCGTCTCTCGTCCGTGCCCATCTGTGACTCTTGCTGGACGGAGTTTCCCGTTCAGGGTGGAGAACTCTGTCACCGCTGCGGCGATGCCCTCGATCTTGCGCCGCGCGCTGGCTCATCGAGTTCCCTGCTCTGCAAGAGCTGCCGTCTGGCGCCGCCGCCCTTTCAACGCGCCGTGGCCTATGGGCCTTACCAGGACCGCATGAAAGCGGCAATCCACGCTCTCAAATACGACCGGTTGCACGCGGCATCGCGCCGGCTGGGCCGGATGCTGGCCGAGGCCATCGCCCAACTGGTCAACGAGGCGCCGGGCGAGATGCTGGTGGTTCCCGTGCCTCTGCACCGCTCCAAGTATGCCGCCCGCGGCTTTAACCAGGCGCGCTCGCTGACTGTCTCCGCACTTGAATCGCTCGCCAAAACCCATCCGGAGTGGCAGCTCAGTCTGGCTTCGACCACGCTGATGCGGCTGCGCGCCACATCGAGCCAGGCTGGCCTGAATCCCCGCCAGCGGCGGCTCAATCTGCGCGGCGCCTTCTCGGTCTCCGACGCTGCCGCAGTCAGCTTGAAGCACATTCTGCTCATCGACGACATCTACACCACCGGCGCAACCGCCCGCGCCGCCTCGCAAGCGCTGGTGAATGCGGGAGCGGCTTCGGTTTGGGTAGCCACGCTGGCCAGGGCGGGGCGCATCTACAAATCACGCCAGAGCTTTCATCAGAGCTTCGATGCGGCGGAAGAGAATTCCGGTTCGACCGGCCCAAGCTGGCAATCAACCGGCAGGAAGCAAACGGGTTTTTATTGCACGGCCAATCATCTTTTTGACGAGGGATAAAAGGATGTCGCTGGGAAAAGCCATGATTCACGCGCGCAAGCAGAAGTCCATCGCCAGGGCCGCGGCGCTGGCCGGCGAGCAGGTCACCATCCATTCCGCACATATTCTGCAGATGCCGGTGCTGGTGCTGAATGCATCCTATGAGCCGATCAACATCTGCGGTGCCCGCCGCGCGCTGGTGCTGGTGCTCAAGGGCATTGCGCGTACCGAGGAGGAGCACGGTCTGACGCTTCATGCCCAGCGCAGCCGCATCGCCATGCCTTCGGTCATTCGCCTGCTTGAATATCGGCGCATTCCCTATCAAACGCGCGCCCTCTCGCGTAAAAACATTCTGCTGCGCGATCGCAACACCTGCCAGTACTGCGGCGAGGCGCTTCCCGCCAGCGATCTCACGCTGGATCACGTCATTCCCCGTTCGCGCGGTGGCAACTCCACCTGGGAGAATCTGGTCGCCTGCTGCCACGGCTGCAATCGCCGCAAAGGCAACCGCCTGCTGCACGAGATCGACGATATGGCGCTGCTGCGCGATCCCCGTCCCTTCTCGCTGCACACCAGCCGCCAGATCATGCGGATGCTGGGCCGGGGAGATGACCGCTGGAGAAAATATCTCTTCTTTTGAGGATCACTCGCCGCAGGCCAGCCGCGTCAATCCCTGCCGCGCAACTTCCGCAATCGCCTTGATCAGCGTCGCCGATGTGTTCAGAGATTCCGGACGCTCCAGGCGGAGATTCAGCTTCCCGGCAAATTCGCGGAAGGCAATGTCCACGTCGTAGAGAATCTCCACATGATCGCAGAGAAAGCCGATGGGCTGAAGCAGAACGGCCTTCACGCCCGATGCGGCGATGGATTCCAGCGTCTGCTCGACGGTGGGACCGAGCCACGGTCCGCCGCTGGCTCCCTGGCTCTGGAATGCAAAAAAACACTTCGGAATCTCTGGCAGGCCTTCGGCGACTAGCTCCGCAGTGCGCTTGGCCTCGTCGGCATAGGGATCGGCGAGCTGGCCTTCAGAGGCTTGCACGGTGCGCAAAGGAACGCTGTGCGCGGTGAAGAGAACCGGAACTGGCGAGTTGGTCTCCGCGCTGAGCTTCGTCCAGGCCGTGCGCAGCCGTTGGGCAAAGGCTTCAATCAGCAGCGGATGCTCGGCCCAGCTTGCGGTGAAGTCGACGCGCAGGCCAGAAGACTCCACGGCGCGGCGATAAAGACCCACGCTGGTGCGCGAGTTCTGCGGCGCAAGGCAGAGGACAGCGGCCTCTTCCACGCCATCGGAGCGCATCTGGCGGACGACGTCAGCGATGTACGGATGCCAGTTGCGCATTGCGGCATAGACTGGAATGCGCTCGCCAGTCGCAGCGAATTCGGCCTCAACCAGCCGCGCCTGTTCCAGGGTGATTTCCGTCAACGGGCTATGGCCAATCAGCGTGTAGCGGCGCTCGATCTCTTCGACGACCTCCTGCGGCAGCGGACGGCCACCAGTTACGTTACGCAGATATTCGGGAATCTGCTCGACGGTCTCAGGCGTGCCGTGAGCCAGCAGGAGGACGGCTTGTTTAACCATGCGCGGCCTCCAGCTTGAACTCGCGCACCATCTTCACCACGGCTTGCACATTTTCTACAGGCGTCGTCGGAACAATGCCGTGGCCGAGATTGAAGATGTGACCGGCTCGTCCATTCGCCGCGCGCAGAATCTCGTGAACGCGCCGCTCCAGAATCTCCTGTGGTGCAAAGAGCGTGATGGGGTCGAGGTTGCCCTGCACCGCGTGCGAATGGCCGACGGCCCGCCAGCCTTCATCGAGCGGCTGCCGCCAGTCGAGGCCGATCACATCCGCGCCAGTCGCAGCCATCTGCGCGAGCAGCCCCGCCGTCTCTACGCCAAAATAAATCACCGGCACGCCCATCTGCTGCACGGCGCGAATCAGCCGCTGCGTGGCCTCGAAGGCGTACTCGCGATAATCGGCCAGGCCGAGCGAGCCAACCCAACTGTCAAAAATTTGAATCACCTCCGCACCGGCCTCGACTTGCAGACGGCAATACTCCGTCAGCACCGCGATAATTTTATCCAAAAGGCTGCGCCACGCAGAGTTGTCGCAGTACATCATCTGCTTGGTATGAATGTAATTGCGCGAGCCTCCGCCCTCGATCATGTAGCTGGCTAAGGTGTACGGCGCGCCGCAGAAGCCGATGATGCCGAGCCTGTTGCGGAAGTGCGTGGCGACCTTTTCAATGGCGCGAGCCACGTATGCCAGTTCGCCGGCGCGGTCGGTGCGGAGAGCGCGCACGTCTTCTCCGGTACGGACGGGATGATGCACCACCGGACCCTCGCCGGCCTGAAACTCAAAGTCCAGCCCCATCGGCTCCAGCGGCAGCAGCAGATCGGCGAAGATGATCGCCGCATCGACGCCGAGTTTTTCAGCAGCAGTGATGGTGACCTCGGCGGCCAGCTCCGGCTGCTTGCAAATCTCCACCAGCGTGTGGTGCTTGCGAATCTCGCGGTACTCCTGCATATAACGGCCGGCCTGGCGCAGAAACCAGACTGGTGTTCGGTCCACAGGCTGCCGCAGACAGGCACGCAAAAAGAGGCTGCCGCCGAAGGAGTCGTTTTTGGGTTCAGTTGAATGCATACTGGGTTGATTCTAGCGGGAAGATAGGCGCGGGAACGAATGGACAACCGCAAATGCCGCGAAATCCCGTTGCAGGAGCTTTTCTTGCCCACGCATCCGGAGGATCGGTTTCAACGCAAACTCTCTTGCAGCCACTCCAGATAACTCTGGCTGGCGGCTTCAACCGGAAGAACCAGAAACTCCGGCGTCTCATAGCTGTGCAGCTCATGCAGCCGGGCCTCCAGTGCGGCCAGTTGCTCCGCTCCAGTCTTCAGCAAAAGCATAGCTTCGCTCACGGACTCAATCTCGCCCTTCCAGCGGTAGATGGATTGCGCGGCGGGAATCAGCGTTGCGCAGGCGGCCAGCCGCTCCTCGACCAGAGTGCGGCCCAGCCGCGCAGCCTCTTCCGGGTTGGCGGTGGTGGTTAGAACGATGCGGGCTGAAGGAGTGGCAGGCATCATGCGCTTCCATGGCCCGAGGGGCAGAACCTATACCCTCTTGGGGCGCAGCATCAAATAGGCAGCGCCGGCGTAAAAAATCGTCGTAGCGATTCGTACGTGAAGAAAAAAACTGGAACCTGTATCCCCTCGATCGTGAAAGGGCAAAGCGAGAACCTTACCGGGGAAGAAGATCACATTGCAGACAAGATCGGGAACCGAGCCGGTTGCGGAGTGGGATTGAATCATCGCCGCCGCTGTCATCAATGCAAATCCAACCAGCGACGCAAGCAGGATGGCATAGATTCGGCTCATGGGCGGATTATATATGAATTTTACACTTCGAAGCGGCGCATTCGGGCCTTTGGCAGCCTGAAATCCGAGCCATTACACTAGAGAGAGGGAGTGGAACAATGACAACTGCGATCAGGTTTGGCACTTCGGGCTGGCGTGCGATTGTGGCCGACGAGTTTACGGTGGCCAATATCCGGCTGGCAGTGGCGGGGATTGCCGCTTTCGTAAAGACTCAACCGGAGCCGCATCGTGTGCTGGTGGGCCGCGATCCGCGCTTTCTGGGTGAGAGCTTTGTGGAGACGGCGGCGTGTGTGCTGGCCGGAGCAGGCATTACGCCGATCATTATTCCCGAAGCCGCACCGACACCGGCGATTGCCTACGCGGTGCGTGAGCTGAAGACCTCCGGCGCCATCAACTTTACCGCCTCGCACAATCCACCGGAGTATAACGGCATCAAGTTTTCCACGCACGACGGCGCTCCCGCGCTGCCTGAAGTGACCAAACAGATCGAGGCGGCGGTGAAGGCCCTGCAAGCCAGCGGCGCTGCGATTCCCCAGGCAAATCCTCCCGCGGACGGCTTTGAAACCGCAGACGTCAAGCCCTCCTTCCTGAAGCGCCTCGCCGAATTGGTCGATCTCAAGGCCATCGCCGCCTCCGGCATCAAGATTGTCTACGATCCCTTCTGGGGCGCGGGACGCGGATACAGCTCGGAGATTTTGCGCGCAGCGGGTGTGGCCATCGAAACGGTTCACGATTACCGCGACGTGCTCTTTGGCGGCCATGCGCCGGAGCCGGACGACCACTTGCTCGGCGACTGCAAGGCGAAGATGAAAGAGACCGGCGCGGCGCTTGGCATTGCCACCGACGGCGATGCGGACCGCTTCGGTATCGTCGACGCGGATGGCACTTTCATCCAACCGAATTACATCATCGCGCTGCTCTTCGATTATCTGGTAGAGACGCGCGGCTGGCGCAACGGCGTAGCCAAGAGCGTGGCGACGACCAACCTTATCAACGCTCTCGCGGACTTCCACAAGGTTCCGCTCTACGAGACGCCGGTGGGCTTCAAGTATATTGGCGAGTTGATCAATCAGGACAAGATCGCCATCGGCGGTGAGGAGTCGGCGGGACTGACCATCCGCGGACATGTGCCGGAGAAAGACGGTGTGCTGGCGGGCCTCTTGGTGGCTGAGATGGTCGCCAAGCGTGGCCGCAGCCTGGGCGCCCAGCTCAAAGATCTGTTTGACAAGGTTGGTTCCTTTTATCCAATTCGCGCCAACTTCCGCTTGACCCCGGCAGGCATGGCCGCGTTCACTGAGAAGTTGAAGGCCGATCCCGCCGATCTGAGCGGACGCAAGGTTGCGCAGGTGGTGCGCACCGACGGGATGAAATTGATTTTGGAAGATGGCTCCTGGGTCTGCTACCGGCTCTCCGGAACCGAGCCGGTGGTGCGAGCCTATACGGAAGCGCGCAGCGAGCACGATTCCGAGTCGTTGCAAAAAGCTGCGCAGGCCTTTGTGCTCGCCTGAGTAACGATGATTCAAACAGATAGAGGATCGATGCAGGAAAAGAACGCACAGGCAGGGAGCAAACTCGCGGCAACCGGCACGGAGCCGGTTCCCATTCCTGTCCGCGCTCTGGACTGGACACGCCGCGTCTGGCGTCCTGCCGCCTCGGTTGTCGCCGTGGCGCTGGCCCTCTTGCTCGTCTGGCACGGCGTCACCGGCAAGAACGGCCTGCTGGCCTGGCGGCAGAAACGCATCGAGGATCAGCAACTGCGCAAGCAGATCGACGATCTGAATCTGGAGAATGCCCGCCTGCGCGACCGCATCGACCGGCTCAAGACCAATCCCGACGCCATTGGCGTCGTCGCTCGCGACAAACTCCACTACGCCAGGCCCAACGAAGTAATCGTTGCCCTGCCGCCCGACCAGAAGACGCAATCCCAGCCCGCTGTGCCAGGAAAGTAGGCGGAGTTTCGCGCCAGGCATGCGCGAATTATTGTTCTTGACAATATGTCTAGTGTATTAGTAAAGTAGACACATCGATGAATCTGCGCATCAATTTCTCCTCCGGAGTTCCGATCTATCTGCAACTGATGGAGCAGATCAAACACGCCGTCGAGACCGGCGCAATCCGGGCGGGCGAGCAGTTGCCTACGATCCGGAGTGTGGCGGAAGAACTGACCATGAATCCCAATACCGTGGCCAGGGCCTATCGCGAATTGGAAGGCGAAGGCATCGTCGAGGTGCGGCATGGATTGGGTGTCTTTGTGGCAGGGCAGCGATCGTCTGCCGCAAAGACCGCTGAGATTCGCAAGGCGGGTGAGCTTCTGCGAAGCGCGGTGGAGAAGGGCATGGCTCTCGATCTGTCGGAAGCGGAGCTGCGCCGGGTCTTTGAAGAGGAACTTTCGCGCTTGCAGCAGAAGGCAGCCGCGACACGGAGGCACAGATGAACGACATCTTGATTGACGCGCGAGGACTTGCCAAGAGTTACAGCGGCAAGCCGGCGCTGCGTGCGCTGAATCTGGCCGTGCCGCGCGGTTCGATCTGCGGCTTTCTGGGCCGCAACGGCGCGGGGAAGACAACCACGCTGAAGCTGCTGCTGGGAATGCTGCGGCCGGATGCCGGCCAGATTCGCCTCTTCGGCGAAGCGGTGGCGTCGGAGGCATCTTCGATTGCGGCGCGGCGGCGCATTGGCTTTGTCAGCGAAGACAAGGAACTCTATCCGTTCATGAACGTGGGCCAGATGATTCGCTTTACACGCCCTTTCTATCCTGCATGGCGGAGGGATTTGGAAGAGAAATACCTGGAACTCTTCCGCTTGCCGCTGAATAAAGCCGTGCCCAAGCTCTCCAAGGGAATGCGCACGCAACTGATGCTGCTGCTGGCCATGGCGCGCGGCGCGGAGTTGCTGATGATGGACGAGCCTACGAGCGGGCTTGATCCGGCGATGACGGAAGATATTCTGCGCGCTCTTGCGGATTTGGCGATCAGTGATGAAGCGACGATCTTCTTCTCGTCGCACCAGTTGGCGGAGGTCGAGCAGATATGCGACCGCGTCTGCATCATCGACGAGGGGCAGGCCGTGATCGACGGCGAACTGGATGAGCTGAAATCGCAGTATCGGAGAGTCCTGCTGACCTTCGATGGGCTGCCGCCCAGTGAACTCGCCAATCTTGCGGGCCTCGATCATCTGCGCCAGCGCGGTCGCACGGCATCGCTGCTGACTCATGGAAATGTGGATGCGCTGGTGGATCGCGCGCGCAAACTTGGGCCGACTTCGGTGGAAGTGCGCCCAGTAACGCTGAAGGAACTGTTTCTGGATCATGTGAGGGGGGAGTAATGCTCTGGTTCAAGGCTTGGCTGGAAATGCGTTGGCGCGTTGCTTTTCTGGTGGGAACGATTCTGTTTATTTGGCTTACCCCCTTGTGGATTCCCGCCACCGGGGTGCAGCCGGGGGCGCCTGCGGCGCGGCTGTGGATGGCGATTCAATTGAGTTCGGTTCTGCTCTACATCTTCGCTGCGATTTACCTTGCCGGCTCCGGCATCAATAGCCAAACCATGTATAGCGCGACATCGGGCTTTCATGGCTCCATGCTTTTCACACTGTCGCTCCCAATTTCGCGCCGGCGGCTGCTCTTTGTACGGGCGGGGCTGGGCGCTCTTCAGACATGCCTCCTGGTCGTCATCATGGCGGTGTACATCCTACACCTGCGGCCAGAAGCGACCAGCGTCTTGCAGGCCCTTGTGTATCTGACGCGGGTAATCGTCTGCACCATGGCCATCTACGCTTTTTCGGTGCTGTTGGCTTGCGTGCTCGATGAAATATGGCAGTTCACTGGTGCATTCATTTTCTGGACAGCAGTATTTCTTATGCAAGCCAAATTCGATTGGATCGCGCGAATCAGCCCTCTTCGCGGCATGAGCCTGAATTGCTACCCGATGACGGCTCCAATGCCGTGGGCGCCTGTGCTGGGATCTCTGGCGTTGACGGTTCTCTTGTTGTGGGCGTCAATGCACGTGGTGCAGAGCAAAGAGTATTGACTTCCAGCTTCTCAGAAATCCACGTGTGCCCGCACCGCTCCAACCCATACCGGCCCACGATCCCGGTTATAGCCCGGATTGTCGATGTGCTGCACATCGACGGCGTAAAACAATCCCCGCCAGGCGTGCCAGTTATAGTAGCTTTCCACGATATTCTCGCGGCCATAATTGAGGTTGCCGTCGCCCAGCAGGAAGCCCAGGCCGCCCAGCTTCAGATACTCCTGGTGATCGCGCTTGATGGCGTTTGAAACCACGGCCAAACCGATCTTGTCCGCCGGGCGATGCCAGCGGCTTCCGGCGTAGTCGGCTCCCGCCTCGACGGTCTGATCGACCTCGGTATAGACGAAGGACTCATGCTGGCCCTCATTCCATCCAAAGCGGCCAAAGACGCGCAGATTCTCCGTCAGCTCCTGCTCGGTGTTATAGCCGAAGCCATACTTGAGCGCACTATAGTGCTCGTGCAGCAGAATGTTGGGCGCGGAAAGATTCTGGTCAGCACCCTGGAGGAATGCATCGACAGCCTCACGATATGTGCCCATGTGGGCGCGATTGGCGTAGAAGAGCAGGCGCGTCACACCCTTGCGTTGTGCCACAAAGCTCTTACGCAGCTCGAATTCGCCATCCTGCGCGTGAGCGCGGCTGAAGGCCCAGTCCATGTCAATGCCGTTTGCCACGACCGGCATCGCGAAGAGGCCGTAACGAATGCTCCAGATCCGGTCGTCGTACTCGGCCATCCCGCCCACCGTGTAACCGCGCGTGTCGGCGGCATAATCCCATGCGCCGTTGTTGTCCACCGTCCAGTTCATGAACTGCAAATGGCTGTCGGAGCCGGGGTTGTTCACGTCGAAGAAGTCGGGCAGCGTTAGCTTGCCGATGCGCACTTCGATGCGCCGCACAGGCACGCTGGGGGCGAGCGCGAAGAATCCAGGCTCCTGCGGGGTGGTTTCCTCGGTCAGTCCAATGACCTGATGAATCCCGTATCGGGCAAGATAGGGCTTGGAGCCGAGGTTGGGGTTGCGCACCACGTCCAGATTGGTAAAGCCGGCTAGTCCAAGCGCCTGACTAAGCCCGCGTCCCCCAGAGCTTTCCAGATCGAGAATCAGGTCGGTGTTGTAGCGGATCGAATGGGTAGGCCGCAGAACCGTGTAAAACGTGCCCAGCAGCGAGGTCTTGTACTCCGCCGAGTTGTGAAAGCTGTTTGTTCCCTGATAGAGCGAGTGGAAGGGCAAACGGCCTTGATAGATGATGTTGGCCTGACCGGAGAGCCAGTAGCGGTCATTGCCGTGATGTGGAAGCACGGTCACGGCCGGTGCGATCTCAGCGGAGGAAGTAGGAACTTCGGGCGCGGCAGCTTGCGTCTCCACTTGTGGTTGCCGGGGCAATCCGGAGTCGCCTGCCTGGGCGGCGGCAAACCCGGTCGAGAGCGCCACGCCGCAGACGAGCAGAAGGCAAGCCGGAAGAAAGATCGAGCGTGGGCGGCAGATGAGCAAACGAGGAAAGCCTTTCAAAAGTGAACATATCAGGTGGATGGGGAATAGAATGGAGGCGGAACCATACCCCCATTCAACTTATACCATACTGGGGGTGGGTATTGACAAGGGGAAAGGAAGCACCATGTCCCAGCATGAACGAGAAAAAGTGAAATTGCTGCAACGATTGAAAAAACTCCGCGGCCAACTCGACGCCGTCGAGCGCTCGCTTGCGGCTGACGAGGAATGCGGTGGACAACTGATGCTGCTGGCCGCCGTCCGCGGTGGCGTCAACAGCCTGATGGGCGAGGTCTTGGAGATCCATATCCGCTTTCATCTGGTCGATGGCGTCAAGGAGCAGATCGCTCCCGATCTCGCCGAAGACCTGATCGACCTGGTGCGAGCCTATTTGAAGTGAAGTCATCTGTTGTGTGTTGGTTACCGCATTGAAGCCCGAAGCTATTCGTTACTTTTTGCAGGCAACGCTCATAACATTTTAGCGATAGGGCGAAAAGGAGTCTGTTAAACTTTGTGCAATTTTCAGCAGCTCCGGCGGATGGTATTAATGCCGCAATGTGGTACGCCGCTTCGGCTTGTGATTGATGGCACAGGCGCTTTCACGCCGCTGACCGACAATCATAGTGATAAGGTCTGCCGCGCCGATGCTGCGCAGGCCAGGAGAGAATACTGATGAGTGATCTTGCCCCTCTGGCTGAAGCCGTAGCCGTCGATCCGCTGGTTGGCCATCCCGCCGACTTTCACGTCTTTCACAAGTTTCTGGAGCGTTGCAAGGCGCTGCCGGCGATTACCACGGCGGTGGTCTGGCCGCTCTCCGGCGTAGCGCTGAAGGGCGCTGTCGAAGCCGCGCAGGAAGGGCTGATTCTGCCCACGCTGATCGGCGACGAAGGCGAGATGAAGGCGCTGGCCGCCAAGATCGGCGTCGACATCAGCCCCTATCCGATTCTTCAGGCCGATACCGAGCGCAAGGCCGCCGAGTTGGGCGTTGCCATGTGCCGCGCCGGCGGCGGCGCACAAGCCATGATGAAGGGCAGCCTGCACACCGACGAGCTGATGAAAGTGGCGATGAAGGGTGACACCGGATTGCGCACCAACCGCCGCATCAGCCATGTTTTTGTGATGGACACGCCGGCCTACGCGCGCACCTTGCTGATTACCGACGCGGCCATCAACATCGAGCCGGAGCTTGAGGACAAGATTCATATCGTGCAGAATGCGATCGATCTGGCGCACGCGCTGGGTATTCCCGAACCTAAAGTGGCGCTACTTTCGGCCGTCGAGACGGTCAGCACCAAGATCAAGTCCACGCTGGACGCCGCGGCGCTCTGCAAGATGGCCGATCGCGGACAGATCACCGGCGGCATCCTTGACGGTCCGCTGGCCTTTGATACCGCAGTCAGCGTGAAGGCAGCCAAGATCAAAGGTCTGGTCTCGCCGGTCACCGGCCTGGCCGACATTCTGGTGGTGCCCGATCTGGAGAGCGGCAATATGCTCGCCAAGCAGCTTGAATATCTGGGCGGAGCGCAGTTGGCGGGCATCGTGCTGGGCGCGCGCGTGCCGACGATTCTCACCAGCCGTGCGGACTCGGCCGAAACGCGGCTCACCAGTTGCGCCGTCGCCGTACTGCTGCACTACGCCGAACACCCGCTGGAAAATGCCTGAGCTTCCGCGCGCAAGAGTCGCTACTGAAGCTCTTGCGCGGGATTCCAAGATGATCGCAGGACCAAAAGGCCACTCCGCAAGGAGTGGCCTTTTGGTTCAGAGTCGAATCACTGTATTGCCATTGCGGCGACTCCGCGACTGCCCCACCGCAGGGGTTTATGCCGGCGAGGGCGAACCCTCCGGGTAGCTGGGTCCGCTGCGGCTCTCCGGCTTGAGCACCTGCTGCACGTCGGGACCGCCAACATCGGATGGAGTAGCCAGATTGGAGCGCATCGGAGGCAGTTGCTGGCCATCGATGAGCATCTTCACCTCATCGGCATCGATGGTCTCGCGCTCCAAGAGCGCCGCGGCAATGCGGTGCATCGCTTCGGCATTCGTCTCCACGATAGTGTGGGCCGATTGGTAGGCCTCGTCGATCAGCCGACGCACCTCCAGATCGATCTGCCGCGCCGTCTCCTCGCTGAAGTCCCTGTGCTGAGAGATTTCACGGCCCAGGAAGATCTGCTCCTCCTTCTTGCCGAAGGTAAGCGGACCGAGGCGGCTCATGCCGTACTCGCAGACCATGCGCCGGGCCAGATCGGTGGCAACCTCAATATCGCTGCCCGCGCCGGTGGACATCTGGTTGAGGAAGATCTCCTCCGCCACGCGTCCGCCGTAGGACATGGCCAGTTTGGCCTCCAGATACTCGCGTGTGTAGTTGTGCCGGTCGCCGGGCAAAAAGATGGTCACGCCCAGAGCCATGCCGCGCGGAATAATGGTGACCTTGTGAATGGGGTCTGAGTGCTCGCGGAAGAATGAAACCAGCGCATGGCCGGCCTCGTGATAGGCGGTCACCCGCTTCTCCTCCTCGGTCAGCAGCATCGACTTGCGCTCGGCGCCCATCAGCACCTTGTCCTTGGCCAG
>Ga0181528_10000339_pt1 | contig 36359 bp, 33 predicted proteins | sample PEATcosm2014_Bin_47_FD_119742 | JGI IMG/M metagenome (GOLD analysis project Ga0181528, IMG submission 119742) | Peatland microbial communities from MTU Mesocosm Facility, Houghton, MI, USA - PEATcosm2014_Bin10_10_metaG | ecosystem: Environmental > Terrestrial > Soil > Wetlands > Peat | place...
CAGCAGCGGCACTCGTTTCAGAATGTCGCGTAGATAACCGGCATGGTGGATGCCAACATAAATAAGGAAGATTCCCAAAACAGCTTTGGGAATCAAGTGCAGGACACTTACACCGGCTCGGCCAAAAAGAGCGAGTAGGACACACAGGCCACCGATGAGGTAACTGGATTTGGCTGTCCGCGCGCCAAACTTATAATGTGCGGTTATTCCTCCTGAGCCGTGGCACAGTGGCGCACCTTGAATCATCCCGCTCACGACATTGACAATCGCAATGCTCGAACTCAGGGCGCGAAGGGTGACGCGCCTCGCATGTGGGCCATATAGAGTTTGCACCGTGTTCTCTGTTGCCACGATGGAGTTGCCGAAAGTCAGAGCAAATTGCGGAATCACAAGTAGCGGCAACACTTGCAAGAGTTCGTCCGAACGCGGATGCAGAAAGGTGAGCACCAGCGGCCCGCAAGCGAACGCCGGAATTTTTCCCCAGTTTACCGTAATGCCCAGGGCAATCCCGGCAGAGAGTAGAACCAGCGCCGCTGGGAATCGCGCCGATTTTTGAAAAACAAACAGGAGAATGGCGGCAACCAGAGCAATTTCCCAACCGGCCACTGAAGTGCCGTTTAGAAACTCAATGGTCGCTTGCCGACTCAGGATTAACCGCACGCCCTCGCGGGCGAGCAGCAATCCCAGACCAAGCTGTATTCCGCGCACGATAGGCAGCGTAAAGAGCTTTGCGAGCCAGCCCGCTGTGTTGGTAACAGCGATCAGTGCGAGCAGAACTCCTATCAAAACTCCGGCACTGGCGATGGCCGAAGGCGGCAACCCCATGGCGAGCGCGATAGCTGCAACAGCCTTGAGCGGCTGCACCGATATGGGTATCTGGAAATACCAGCCAGCCAGGATATACGTAAGTCCAGCACTGAGGAAAACCGCGGTGGGATTGAGGTGATTGAGCGTGATCAAGGCCATCGCGATCGGGAAGAATACACCGATGTCGCCGAATGCACCTGCCACATCCATGCGCGTAAGTGGCCAAGTAACTTTTCGAGGCGGTGCTGTCATCGCCAAGATCGAATCTCGACAATCGCAAAGAGTAGTTCGTTGGGAAGATAACAATTTGTACGCAACCACGCCGACCTGCTGATGCAAGTCTCCAGAGTGAGCATCGTGCTCAGGCCCAAGTTCGGCCATGGATCTCCTTTAAGTCAACATTCAACATTGGGAGCGATTTTAAAGCGGAATGTAATGCGTCGAGCGATAACTGAACTGCGTGAAGCGAACCCTCCGGGATTCCCCCGAGCGATTCAATAATCGACTCGCGGCTGATTTTAAGCGCGTCCATTAACGCTGCTCCCTGGATCATTTCCGTAAGCTGCGAAGCACACGCAATCGTAGGGACGCAGCCTTTGGCACGGAAGCGGGCTTCGAGGATGGATTGATCTTCAACCCGAAGGCTCAACTCCAGCGTGTCACCACATACGGGATTCTCGACCAGTGCAACAGCGTTTGCGCCGGGCAGTTCTCCGGAGTTGCGAGGGTTCTTGAAATGTTCGAGTACCAGAGATGAATACATAACTTCGGTAGCTTCCTTCCATCTGCCCTAGCTAGGCAAGGGCAATTAGTTCCTGTGCTGAAGCTGAGAGGCTTTTTTTCTTCCTGCGGTTATTCCAGACCGGACTGAGTCTTCTCAGCTTCGTGACCTCTGCAATAAGATAGGTCTGAACATAGTCCATCTCTTCTTTAAAAGTTTGCTTGCCGAGACTGAAGCGAACGGCCGCTTGAGCTTGGTCGCGTTTCAGGCCCATTGCCAGCAGCACGTATGGAGGATGACCGGAGCCGGATGCACACGCGGAACCGGTCGAAACGGATACGCCCCTCTCATCGAGCGCGAACATCAGAGAGGCACCTGAGATTCCATCAAACGAGATATCCGAAGTATTAGGCGTGCGCGGAACTCCGAGGCCATGAATCTGGATGCGCCCCAGATGCTCGCTCATGAAGCGCTCGAAGTCATCGCGCAGTTTGGCCATTCGCTCGGCCCCGCCATCTGCCAACCACTTGCAGGCGAGCTCAGCGGCTTTGCCCAGGCCGACGATTCCCGGCAGATTCTCCGTACCCGCGCGCTTATTGTGTTCCTGGGGCCCGCCCAGAATCAGAGGTTGAATCGGCGTGCCACGCCGCACGTAGAGTGCGCCGGTTCCCTGCGGTGCATGGAGCTTATGCCCGGAGATACTGAGCAGATCGCATTTGATTCGGTTCACATCCACCGGCAGTTTGCCCAACGCTTGCACCGCGTCAGTGTGGAACCAGACGTCGGCTTCGGCAGCGATCTGACCAATTTCCTCTAGCGGCTGGACTACCCCAGTCTCATTGTTCGCCATCATCACGGAAATTAATCGCGTATTCGGCCGCAATGCCGCACGCACGTCCTCGGGATTCACTTGTCCGCGGCTGTCGACCTGGAGGTACGTTACGGTTGCGCCCACGGCTTCCAGACGCTTGCAGGCAGCGAGGACCGCGTGATGCTCAATCACACTGGTAATGACGTGATCGCCTGGCGAGACGATCCCGAAGATGGCATGATTGTCGCCCTCTGAGCCACCGCTGTTGAAGATAATTTCCGCCGGGGCCGCGCCTAGTAGATGAGCAACCGCGTGGCGTGCGGACTCGACGGCGTAGCGTGCACGCCGTCCGCGCTCGTAAAGCGACGAGGCATTGCCGAAGCTTTCGAGGAAATACGGCCGCATGGCCTCAAAGACTTCCGGCAAGACCGGGGTTGTCGCATTGTTGTCGAGATACACACTGGGCATTAGAGCCGCCTCCTTATCCCTGCACGACTCCGGGCAGGGATCCTAACTCGTCGCCTGAGCCGATTTGCGGAACAACCGCATGTGCGGCATCGCGGTTTCGGCGTTGCGGCGAACGGCAATCAACTCGGCAACAACGGATATACCGATCTCTTCCGGCGTTCTGGCACCGATATCGAGTCCAACTGGAGCACTGACACGACCAAGCGTATCCGGCGCGATGCCTTCCTTTTCCAGTCGACGGTAAATGGTGAGGACCTTGCGCTTGGAACCGAGCATGCCGATGTAATGGGCTGGCGTGCTGACGGCCCAGCGCAGAACGCGCATGTCGTCGCGGTGGCCGCGCGTAGCGATGACGACAAATGCCGTCTTCGGCAGCGCAAGCTGAGCCATGACGCGATCAAATTCTTCAGCGTGAATCTCGAGGGCTCCAGAAAAACGCTCGCGATTCGCATAGCTCTCGCGGTCGTCGACAATGACTACCTCGAAGCCCGCAATGCGAGCAACCCGATACACGTTGAGTCCTACGTGGCCGGCGCCGAATATGTAAACCGTCGAGACCGGTAGGAGTGGTTCAATGAAGATTTCGAGCGAGCCACCGTGAACCAGGCCGGGGGCGCAATTGGGGTTTTCGTCGAGGTCGAACGTAAGCGTACGTGGTTTTTCCAGCCCGATTACTTCACCCGCCGCCCGCTTCACTTCTGCATCGGCGCGCCCGTCTCCGATACTTCCGGCTGTCATGCTATCGTCGCGAACCAGCATCCTGGCGGTTTCAAAGAAAGAGGTGGGACCCTGCACGCCGATAACGGTTGCCAACGCGGCGCGACGGCCTTCCCGGCGCCAGCGCACAAGCTCTTCGTAGATATCCATAGCGGCTGACTCGGGAAGTAGAGGTTCAATGAAGATTTCGAGCGAGCCACCGCAAACCAGGCCGCTGTCGTATTTCGGATCCTTGTTAAGGTTGAAGGCAAGGGTGCGCGGCTTCTCCTGTTCGATAACCTCGCGCGCTACCTGCCATACTTCGGCTTCTACGCAGCCGCCTCCGATGCTTCCGGCTATCGTGCCATCGTCACGAACCAGCATCTTGGCAGCTTCGAAGGAAGGAATCGAACCGTGGACGCTAGTAATCGTAGCCAGCGCCGCGCGGCGGCCTTCACGCCGCAAAGCAATAATCATTTCGTAAATGTCCATAGCGCTTCCCAAACCTCAGAGTCTTTGCCTCGCGCGCGATGCACTCGGCAGTCGGTTCCTTCAACTTAGTTCAAGACTTACCAAAGCTGCACGCAGGAAATCGACAGGATTCACAATTCAAGCAGAGGCCACCATGTCCCAAACGCACGATGTCCCGGTGAGTAATCTCCTCGCCAGCTAGAATGCGGGGCAGTATCAGATCAAGAATAGTGGCCTTGTTGTACATCACGCAGCCCGGCACTCCCAGGACTGGCACGGGGCCAATCTTCGCCAGCATGAACATTGCACCTGGAAGAATCGGAGCCCCGTAAACGAGTACTTCTCCACCAGCAGCACGGATTGCGCTCGGCGTCACATCGTTTGGATCCACAGACATTCCACCGGTTACAATCACCAACTCCGCACCTCTGTTCATCTGATCGTGAATGGCCTTGACGATCAGCCCGATGTCGTCGGGGACGATAGCCTGATCCAGTGTCTGACTGCCTAAGTCTGCAATCTTCCGTCGAATGACCGGCCCAAACTGATCCTGGATACGTCCTGCGTACACCTCGCTCCCTGTGGTCACGATGCCGACTTCGCGGCTGGCAAGAGGCTTAATCTCCACAATGGGTGCGATGGCCATGCAAATAGCTTCAACACCGGTTATCTTGCCTTCGCTGATCACCAGTGGCACGACTCCGCAGCTGGCGAGCTTTTGCCCTGCTTTCACGACCTGATTCGAGTGCAGAGTGACAAATAAAATGTGATCGATGCTGTTAATTTCTTCCAGCGCACGGCTGTTCACCTTCAAGAGTCCCGCAACATTTGCTATCAAGCTGACCTTGCCCTCGACCGGCTCGGAAAGACTGATCCCAGCTCCAGCACCTGCTCTCGCGATTCTCATTGCTGCGTCATTTTCATGAAGGAAACCTGCGCCCAGCTCCCAGACATACAAGTCCTCTTTGCCAAGCCGAAGTAGCTTTTCAATGTCAGCTTTCGCGACAACATGACCCTTCTTGAATGCCCGCCCCTTAAACTGTCCCGGAACGATTTCCGTGATGTCATGGCACAGTACTGTGCCTTCCGCTTCTTCAACGGGTATGACTTTCATTTTCTGCTCCTTTGCGGTCGATCTTCGAGGCGAATTCCCGTCCCGGCGGTGAACAGATACCCATGCCTTGTCACCTAACGGGCAACATTCTGCAGGCGAGCGCAGTTGTTCCGGAGGTAGAGCAATCTAAGATTCGTCGAGCAGGTTGCATTGAGACCCATGACTTGGCGCGAGGATAGACGGTTCATCCATTGCCTAGCTCCCCCAGGCATTTCTGTTTCTACGCTATGCGATCATGCAGAAGAGGTGTTGCATCTCAGGGGCCAAATGGAAAGCAGAAGTGAAACGATTGCGGAACTGTAGTATCAAGGAGTTAGCTGATGCTCATTCGAGCATCAGCTTTCCCGCTTTTCACAACTGACAGCCGGGAGATAGCAAATATGACAACCGTGAACAAGCTTTGAACCGCTCTCATTGCGTTTGGGGCTGTTGCCTGAAGCGAGCCATTTCCATGGCAGCCATGGCCGCTTCAGAACCTTTGTTGCCGGCTTTCAATCCCGCGCGGTCGAGCGCTTGCTCAGCCGTGTTGCAGGCCACAACCCCGAACGCATGCGGCACGCCGGAATCCAGCGCCGACTGGCCAATGCCACGGGCAGCTTCGTTGGCAATCAATTCGTAGTGCAGGGTCTCGCCACGAATCAGGCAGCCAATGCACACCACGGCATCGAACCTCTTGGTCTCCGCCAGCAATTTTGCGGTGACCGGAATCTCATAGGCTCCCGGCACGCGCACTACTTCCACCTGTTGCTTCGAAACTCCATTGCGATGAAAGGTATCCAAGGCTCCCTCCAACAACCGGTCGGTGATCAGCGAGTTGAAGCGGCTCGCGACAATCGCGAAGCGGCATTCCTGCCTTGGGCTGGTAACCACGTCGTCCCCCAGTTCTGCGCCCTGTGCGTTCCACTTCTCCAGATACCTGGCTGCGATGTCAGTCTCAATGTTGACCGGGTCGGCGAGTTTGAGTGAACCGAGATTCGTTACATCGCAGGTATGGGGAATGATCGCAACGCTGAGTCTGTTTCCGCTGAGTTTCGCAACCGTCAGGCTGATCCCTTCAATGGCGACTGAGCCTTTGTAAACCAGGTACTTTCCCAGCTTGGACGGCACTTCGACATGCAGCCAATAATCTTTGGCACCGGGGATCGCTTCCAACCCGAGAAAGCGTCCGGTTCCATCTACGTGTCCTTGCACCATGTGTCCGTCGAGCCTTCCTTCCGCTTTCAGCGGAAGTTCAAGATTGACGGCCGCGCCGGGTGAGAGTCGCGAGAACGAAGCTCTTTCCCATGTCTCAGCCGCCAGATCCGCTGCAAACTTGTTGCCAGTGATATCGACGGCGGTCAGGCAAACGCCGCTCACGGCAACGCTATCTCCTACCCGAAGTTCCTGGCAGATGGCCGGGGCTGACACTTCCAGACGGCGAGTACCGCCGCTGATTTCAATGCTCTCCACACGTCCTACTTCTTGGATAATGCCCGTAAACATAACTCTTCCTTTATGAGATAACCACCCGGCGGACGATGCCCTACACCAGCGCGAGCAGATGACCGAGTTTGATTTTCTTTGTAAGCAGATAACTCTTCGCGTGCGGGTCGGGCTGGACCTCGCATGGGACACGCTCCACCACGTCGATATCCGCGTTGACCAATGCTGCGTATTTGTCAGGGTTGTTGGACAGCAAGCGCACCTTACCGATTCCAAGCTCTTTGAGAATTTCGACCGGCAAAAGGTAATCGCGCGTATCCACCGCAAGGCCCAGATGCTGGTTGGCTTCCACCGTGTCGAGCCCCTCATCCTGCAGCGCGTAGGCTTGCAACTTCGCCATCAGTCCGATGCCGCGTCCCTCCTGCATCTCGTAAATGACGATGCCCGCGCCTTCCCTCGAGATGATCTTCATCGCCAGCTCCAGTTGCGCCTGGCAGTCGCAACGCACCGAGCCGAGAACATCGCCGGTGAAACACTGCGAATGGATTCTCAACAAAGGTGGAGCTGCGTACAGATCTCCCATGATCAACGCCACCGCTGTCTCCAGCCGTGGTCCGTGTTCTGAGCTGACCTCTCGCTCGAATCCAAGAATGCGAAACGATCCCCACTTGGTGGGTAATTTGGCAGATGCAACCTGCCGAATATCAGTAATAAATGCTTCCACGTTCATAGTTCCCATTGTTCACCGCCATTGATCCTTGCCATGTGAGGCTGCCACTTGAGGTTTCTCCTCATTGGGGGCGAGCACAATTGAATAGGAGAGGGCAATCCTGCGAGGCGCACCAGGGTCGTGCACGAATCGCGGACGCACACCGCACTCTGCCGCAGGCAGCTATTTCTGCTTTATCAATTGTTGGCTGTGATGGACAAGTTCCTCGATCGTCAGCACAGTCATGCGATGCTGTTCCGCGAAGCGCTGAATCTCATCTCCCTTGGTCATGGTGCCATCCGGATTGGTGAGTTCGCAGAGCACCGCCGCAGGGTTTAGTCCCGCCAGTTGCGCCAACTCAACCGAGCCTTCGGTGTGACCCTGGCGGCTGAGAATGCCGCCCGCAGCGGCCCGCAGCGGAAAGACATGGCCGGGGCGGGCCAGATCTTCAGGCATTGCGCCTGGCGCGATTGCGGCACGAATGGTGGTGACGCGGTCCTTCGCCGAAACGCCAGTCGTGACACCTTGCCGCGCTTCAATCGTGACCGTGAAGGCGGTCTGAAAGCGGCTTTCGTTATTCACCACCATCGGCGTCAACTCAAGGCGGCTCGCAACTTCATCGGTAAGGCACAGGCACACAATTCCGCTGCACTCCCGAATCATCATGGCCATTGCCGGGATGGAAATCTTCTCCGCCGCGACGATGAGATCTGCCTCATTTTCGCGGTCAAAATCATCCATCAAAATGACCGGATGACCGCTGCGCATATCTTCCAATGCTTGCTGAAATCGTCCTTCGAAGGGGATTGCTGCTATTCCTGGGATTGTATAAGAACTAACCGATACCGACATTGAAACGCTCCTCGTAACAAAGATGACGAAAAACGTTTCAGGACAAGACTGTGACCAGTCGCTTCAGCCACACCTCGGCTGAAAACTTGCGGATTGGCACCTCTTCTTTCATCCGGACTGTAACCGTCGGCTCTGGAATCACACCAGATCTGCTGACCCTGCAAACCTCGCAGGCGCTCGCGGGCTCTCACCGCCGGTGGGGAATCGCACCCCGCCCTGAAGACGTACGCCTTAATTTGAGTACTCTTTTGTATAGAGCAACTCACGGTCCACGTCAAACATTTTCTTGAATCTTGCAAATTTCCGGGCGCTTCCTTCGTGGCGTCAATAACGGGCATCGTTGCTCATTTTCATATCTGCAATTCACCGCTTTGCAGTCTTGAGCGACAAAGGCAGCCTGAATCCCGTGGGCCCGATAAGGTTGGCTTTTATCGCGCCGCACGCGATTGTCCAGTTTGGCTAAGTAACTGCTGGATGCATTTGTTACGCCTATTCCAATGTATGCGCTTCTCTGGCTCGTCTTGCACCGGGAGCGTAACAGGAAAGAACTATCTTGGATTCCTCCGCGCCAGCTGCGCCGGCCATTATGATGCCACTGTCCCAGGAGGCAGAGCCGGAAATTAACCCTTGGCTTGTTGCCGTGACAGTCATACTGCCGACCTTCATGCAACTGCTTGACACCGACGTCGCCGGTGTCATTCTCCCTCACATTGCCGGCAGTCTTTCCGCAACCCTCAACGAGAGCACTTGGGTAATCACCTCTCACCTGATCGCAATCGCAATCATATTGCCTTTGAGTGGCTGGTTCTGTGACACCATCGGGCGCACACGCTTTTACACGGGCTGTGTGGTGGCGTTCACTGTCAGCTCCCTGTGCTGCGGCCTGGCACCGAACTTACCGACGCTGATCCTGTTCCGCATTATCCAAGGGGTGGGAGGCGGGGGCTTGCAGCCCACAGCGCAGGCGATTCTTGCCGACACCTTTCCTCCCGCCAAACGGAGCATGGCTTTTGCCATCTACGGCATGGCGGTGGTGGTTGCTCCCGCCATCAGTCCCACCCTTGGCGGGTGGATTACGGATAACTCCACCTGGCGCTGGGTATTCTTCATCAACGTACCCCTCGGTATGCTATCGCTACTGCTTATCTCCCGCTTCCTTAAGGATCCGCCGATACTGGAAAGTGAAGAGCGGACCAGCCGAATGCGGGTGGATTGGTTGGGCATGGGAATGCTCGCATGGGGGTTGGGTGCGCTTGAGTTTGTCCTGGACAAAGGACAGGAAGACGATTGGTTTGGTTCGCGGCGGATCGTCATCATGCTGGCGACCGCCGTGGTTTGCTTGCTCGGCGTGCTCATTCGCGATCTCGTGATTAAGAATCCGATCATCGATCTGAAGCTCTTCCGCTTTCGCAATTTCGCTATCGCCAATATACTAGGCTTTTTCCTGGGATTTGTGCTCAATAGCAGCATCATCCTGGTCCCCCAGTATCTGCAGACCATGATGGACTATTCGGCCACGCAGGCCGGTTTGGTGTTGTCGGCGGGGTCAGCAATCTACGTCGTGATGATGCCTTTTGTCGGGAAGATGATACCGCGTGTCGGCGCCCGTCCACTCGTAATCTTTGGTTTCACCACGGTGGGAATCTCGCTGATATGGACGTCACGGCTGAACTTGCAGACGGATTTCTGGACGGTGTCGTCGACACGCACACTCTGCATGATCGGAATGGCGTGCCTGTTCACCCCTGTCAGCCTCATCTGCTATTCCACTATTCCGATGGGGAAGAATAACGCCGCCTCCTCCCTTTACAACATGATACGTAACCTGGGAGCGAGCATTGGAATCTCCAGCTTATCGACCGTGCTTGTCAGAAGATCACAACTGCACCAAGCGCGACTGGTAGAACATATCACAAGTGACAATCTGCTCTATCGGATACAGCAATCACAAATGAGCCAGTACATCCGGATGCATGCTGATGGCTTGGAGACACCTACCTCGCGTGCCGTGGCACTGCTGTATCGTTCGGTGGTACAACAAGCTACCGCCTTGGCATACCTTGACGTGTTCTGGCTCCTAGGAGTGATCTCTTTCATGATGCCCATCGTTGCCCTCTTCGTGCTACGGGGCGCGACGCGTAGCAAAGCCTAGCAATGAGGCACTACGCAGATGAACGCGTACTCACGCGTTTACAAATACCACTTGATTGTGGCATAGCACTTAAATTGGGCCAGTTTATCCTTTTGCTCGATTCCCTATTCAGCTCCTATGGAGCAATCGATTCGGTACTGGCCGGTGCAGCAGCGGTTTTGACGCTTCCCGAGCATGATTTGATTCGAATCAAATCCACTCCTTCAAACCTACCCTACGACGAATGCGGGGAATAACAAGAAAGAGCGTAGCAATCAACGATCCCACGGTCATGTAGAGCGGAAGAACATAGTTCGCAAACGTCTGGTCTTTTATTGCAAAGATTGCCACAAAATAGGCGACTGCGAATAGAAACCATGCAAATGACCGATCTCCTTCTGGCTCTTTCATGAAGAAGATAAGGGTGGGGATGGCTGCACAAAGATCAGCGACAATCGCGAGATATAAAGCATATTGCGAAAGGGCCAAGCTCTGTCGGACAAACCACCACACAAGGAGCGACACAACGCCAAAGCCAAAACAAAGCCAATCGTGAACTTCCGGTTTCTTTAATTTCTCGCCTCGCCAGATACTCATGATCGTAATGAGGGTTGGGTTCGTGAAGCCAAACACTGCTGGCCACACATTAGCATCCGCACCCGAACTCCGGTAAGAGAGCAGGAGCGCGAGGCCGATAAAAGACCAGAGCGACCAGCTCGTGAGAACTGGCCGAATCTTCCCCTCATAAAAACGAATGGCGTACGGAATGATGCTAAGGATTACCAAGCCGCCCGAAAAGCAACCCTATCTGTTGTGCGCTCAAACCTCACCCCCATTGATGGAATTGACTTGTGTTGTTGTGAGCTGTTTCCGTTTTCCAGAATTACAGTACTGAACCTTTAAAGCGTTAAGTCTAACTCTTGTCGTTGCAACTACTGGCACCGACTTCTCCGAAGGAGTCGTCTCTCTATTTAAGTCCTTGTAGTCACCCGAACACTAGCACGATCCCGGCAAGTTTCAAGCTGAGCCACAGGGCCAACTAGTTCATTTCTTGCTGCTCGCGACAAAGATTCCGTCCCTCTCCCGAAATTACTTCGATTGCGAGCTTCATATGTTCAGTGCAAGTGCCGTTTCCACTTCGGTGGTACGCCTAACATGATTTTCCTTTGATAGTCGGTATTTAAGCAGTTCACTGACGGTAAGTATCTTCAGGTCGTATTTTTCAGCCCAATCAGTGAAAGCCGATCGCGCAGGTAGGGAGTGACCCGGCTTCGTTATCTTGCACAGGAAACCGCTCGGACTTAGCCCCGCCAGTCTGGCCAGATCGACTATTGATTCGGCGTGCCCTCGCCTCGCCAGAACTCCGTGTCTACGGGTACACAACGGAACGACCGGGTGCCGCTCGTCATAATGTTGCGAACCAAGCCTTGCGTAATTACCTCGATTGTCTTGCCCGCCAGAGAACGTTGCTTTCTTTTTTTCGTAGTTAAATGATGCACCGAGAGTAAACTCTTTCGTCATCGTTTCCGGAAGTTTGATGTTCTGAAGCTGCGCCTGTGGCTGTGCCAAGCACATCAATCCACCACCAGTTGAGACCATGAATCGAAGCGTATCCAACGACGCAGTGTCGGCGGCCGCGACCAAGTCACCTTCGCTATCGGCGCGCTCCTCGTCAATTATTACGAGCGCGCGTCCGGCTCGCAATTCGTCAAGCGCGACTTGGACGCTACAGACACAGTTCTGTGACTTGGTCATGTCCTCTTCTCCAAGCCACTTGATTCGGTTTGATCGGTTTGAGCTCTCCAGTGCTTTACCCTCTCTGTTTCATTCATATTCGGGACGACTGTTTCTTGAGCAAGAAAATGTTCAACGTCATGAATTGAGCCTTCTATTTTTTATTACAAGCCTGGCGCGTCTTATGGCACTGAACTACTTGCGCTTACCAAGCTCACTCCCGCCGCCAGATGTGAGATTGAACCAGATTCGCAGTTTGAGGTTTTCAGCCCGCAACAATTAACTCGTGTTCAAGGTAACGGCGCCGGCGCACGGCGCGCGCGAACGCATCTTGAGATCCTGGAATCTCCGTTTTCTTCTCGCGCCGATCTGACCTAGATCGGCGTTCGACAACCAATTGAGCGATGCGCTTAAATGATATAAAGCAGATGAATGACCATCGAAAGAGCTGTGAATTGCAACCTAGGTTCAGAGACTTACAGTAGACGGATGGAGAGAAGCTGCAAGGTACTTTGCATTTCTGAAAGATACAGATTACAAAAATGCGAAGTGAAAGGCCCGGCAAGATCAACTCAAAGCGTCGCGTTTTGAGCCAGTGCGTCGCCATGCTGATATTGAGTGCCTTCTCCAGTGCTTGCCGCTCGCCTTGTTTCAGGTCGAAGCATTTTCGGCTGTTCCGTAGCATCCAGCGGAGAGGCCGCCGAGTTTACAATTTCTGGTTCAAGCCTGGACTGTATGGCGGCAGATCGCTAGCGAGCCGACCAAGGGTGCGCCTTCTTGTAAAACCACGGAACGAGCGCCGCCTTTTCTCTCCGTTATTCGGTAGGTTCTCGAAGCAAAATATTATCGGGGCAGTGCTCCCTCCAGCTCCCGCGCCGCCGACAGCGTCAGCCAATCCTCGCCTCGGCCCGCACTTACCTGTACTCCCACCATGGCAGCGCACGGCACTGTAACCGTAGGCCATCCCAGCACGTCGAATGGGCTGGTATTGCGCAGCATCTTCAACTCCAACTCGAGCGCATGAGCAGTCGGATCCATAATCTCCTCCAACATCGGAGGCAGAATCGGAGAGGTCGGAGTCAGCAGCACGTCCACTCCCTCTACCCCGGAGCGGCTCCGTTCACGCATCAGTTCCAGTTCGCGCCTCGCCTCGACGTACTCTTCGAACGGGACTCCTTTTCCATTCATAATCCGCGGCAGAGTTCGCGGGTCGTAGAGCGCGCTGCGCTTTTCCATCCATTTCTTGTGGTAACCCCAGCTCTCCGCGTTTATCCATTTTTCGTGGAAGGCCAAGCTCTCCGCGCACTCATCACTGATCTGGATCTCCACTTCGCGCAGGCTCCATCCCAACCTGCGAGCCGCATCGAGTGCGCGTTCAAATCCCGCCTCAACCTCTGGCGCCAACCCTTCGCAAAAATACCTTCGCCCAACGCCGCAAATCAATTGCTTACTCTGTGACCGATTGGCCGGCGTCCACTGTGGAGCCTCCTCAGTCAGCACGGAAAACAGCACTCCCACGTCTTCCACGGTCCGAGCCATCGGCCCCACATGGTCATACGACCACGCCAAAGGAATCACTCCTGATACCGGAACCGCGCCCCACGTCGGCTTGAATCCCACCACCCCGCAGCACGCCGCCGGCAACCGGATTGAGCCCGCCGTATCCGTACCTAGCGCTCCAAAACACATTCCCGCTGCCAATGCCGCGGCCGATCCTGAAGACGACCCTCCACACACCCGCGCCCGGTCCAGCGGATTCCGAGCTGCACCATATGCACTGACCGCCCCGGTTACGCCATAGGCAAACTCATGCAGATTCGTCTTACCTAACACGATTGCCCCTGCCGCGTGTAGTCGCCGCACACACTCAGCGTCACTCGCCGCCGGAGCTTCGCCCTCTAGTACGCAACTCGCCGCGGTGGTGCACATTCCCCGCACGTCAATCAAATCTTTGACGGCAACCGGAACGCCCCACAGCGCTCCGTGTTCACCCCGCGATGCCATCGTCTCAGGGGCCCGGTGCTGATCCGCGTTTAACGCCGCACTCTGAGCTTGATGTGACGCAACGCTCACAAACGTGCGCAGCTCATCGTTCTCCGCGGCAATCCTCTCCAGGCAAGCCCGCACTGCCTCTACCACGGAAATCTCTCTGCCTTCCAGCGCCGAACGCAACTCCGTTAAGCTCCACTCGCCCAGTCCGTCTTTCATCGACTTTCTCTTTTCATCGGCCTTCTCACTTTGCTAAGCAACAATCACTACTGTCCAATGTCGAAGCGCGCCACACGCTACGCGTGCGTGGTTTCCTCATCTACCATCAGGAGAATGTTGCCGACCAGCAACCCCACGGGGCCGAGCGATGACGCGGCTAATCTTAAAGGTGAGCATCTCGCCGCCCCGGGCAGCATCCGCTATCAGGCGATCGCCATGTTGAACATCGCCATTCAGAATCTTCAGCGCCAGTGGATCCTGCACAAGGCGTTGGATTGCCCGTTTGATGGGCCTTGCTCCGTAGGCGGGGTCGTAGCCGGAGGTAAACAGCAGCTGGCGAGCCCTATCGGTTAGCACCAAGGTAATGTTCTGGGGCTCCAGCAATCGCCGCAAGTCCTGCAGCCGCAGCTCCATAATTTTTGCCAACTTTTCGTCGTCGAGCGGGTTGAAGTCAACGATCTCGTCCACGCGGTTCAGAAATTCCGGTCTGAAGTAGCTACGAAGAGACGTCATTCCGTGTCTCATGGCACTCGCAACCTGCTGAGGGGCAGAACGCTCTCCCTGCAACAAATGAGGAAAACCAATGTTGCTGGTCATGATGATGATGGTGTTCTTAAAACCTACGACGCGACCTTTGCCGTCGGTCAGCCGGCCATCATCCATGATCTGCAGCAGGAGGTTAACGACATCCGGGTGTGCCTTCTCAATCTCGTCGAAGAGTACGACCGAGTAGGGGCGACGTCTTACCGCCTCGGTAAGCTGCCCTCCCTCGTCGTAGCCGACATAGCCGGGCGGTGCGCCTATGAGCCGCGACACCGTGTGCTTCTCCATATATTCACTTCCGTCGATGCGCACCATGGCCCGCTCATCCGCAAACAGAAACTCGGCCAAGGCTCGCGCAGTCTCGGTTTTGCCGACGCCGGTGGAGCCAAGAAAGAGAAACGAACCGATGGGCCGCTGCGGGTCGCTCAGCCCTGCGCGTGAGCGGCGGATAGCGTTGGCCACTTTCTCCAGCGCGACCTCTTGCCCGATCACTCGCTGGCGTAGACGTGTCTCCATCTCCACCAGCTTTCTCATTTCGCCCTCAAACATCTTGCTAAGGGGAATACCGGTCCAGTCGCTGACGATCTGGGCGATGTGTTCCTCGTTCACCTCGTTCAACTTGCAAGACGGACTGTGGCTATCCTCGGGCATCGAGTCGATCTGGATGCACAGCGAAGCTGCAGCCTCGTCCATCAGGTCAATTGCCTTATCCGGCAAGAAACGGTCTGGAACGTAACGGTTCGACAGGGTGGCCGCAGCCACGATGGCCGGGTGTGTGATGCGCACTTCGTGGTAGCGCTCGTAGCGATCCTTCAAACCGTGCAAGATGGCGATCGTGTCCGTGACGCTGGGTTCACCCACGTAAACGATCTGGAAACGCCGTTCCAGCGCTGCATCTTTCTCGATGTACTTGCGGTATTCGTCCAGAGTGGTAGCGCCGATGGCCCGCAGCTCGCCCCGGGCAAGCGCTGGCTTCAACATGTTACTGGCGTCAATCGCTCCCTCGGCGCCGCCTGCGCCTACCAGCGTGTGTAGTTCGTCAATGAAGAGCACGATGCGCCCTTCCGCCTCGTCAATCTCTTTGAGCACGGCCTTCAGTCGTTCCTCGAATTCGCCCCGATATCTAGCGCCGGCCAGCAACGCGCCCATATCAAGTGCAAGCACTCGCTTGTTCTTTAGCCGCCTGGGAACATCTCCAGAAACGATCCGCTGCGCCAAACCCTCGATGATTGCAGTCTTGCCCACACCGGGCTCGCCAATGAGCACAGGGTTATTCTTCGTGCGCCGCGAGAGCACCTGCACGGCACGACGGCTCTCGGCCTCGCGCCCAATCACCGGGTCGAGCTTGCCCTGGCGCGCTAACTCCGTCAGATCACGGGAATATCGATCCAGAGCCCGGGACCTTATCTCGGGCTTCTGCTCAGCCTCCGTCTGATTACTGCACACCAGTGCCAGCCCTTTCATAACGCCCTCGCGGGTGACGCCAAGTGACGCCAGCAGGACCTGAGCCGCATCGCGCCTGAGCCATGTCATCGCCAATAGCAGGTGCTCTGTCGAAACGCACTCATCCCTGACGTTGCCCGCCACGCGGAAAGCGGCGTCAAGCATCTCGCCGCCCGACGTCGACAGTATGGGTGTCGGGCTGTTCCCTGTTCGCGGTAGCTCTTCAATGGCACCCATGGTTAGCTGCAGCGCCTGCGCCGCCACTCCCATGCTTGCCAGCACTGGGGACACTATGTCCTTACGGTCTTCCAACAGTGCGGCCAAAACGTGCAGTGGAACAATTTGCGGATTGCCGTACTCTACAGCCATATCGGCGGCACGCTGCATTGCGTGCTGCGCCTGCGCGGTCAGCCTGACCCAACGGGTTGCCATGCTCCTCTTCCTTGCCCTTCGCTTCCGACTGTGGATCGGCTCTAAACAGCAACTTATGGACGGAAGTCTTTCTCGGGTTCGCACCTGATTTTCAGCCGTGCCCCAGTGTCTATCTGACGATCACAGCACTGCCGTGCAAATCGCACAGCGGAACAGGAAAGATTCCTTCTTCTCTGCAATACCGCCGGACCGCCTCTCCTGCGCCCTTAAATTGCGTATTATTGAAATCGTGCACGATCATGCATGCTCCACGGCTCAAGTGCGGATAGAAAAACTTCATCCCCTCATAAACCGGCTGATAAAGGTCGGCGTCTATGCTGACGAAGGCAAACTGCTCTTCGACGCCGGCTGCCGTATCCGGGAAATAGCCTCTCTTGAAGACAGCTCTGTCCGGATGTCGGAGCCTCCGGCGAACAATCTCCTCGCTCGTATCTCCAAGTTGACCGGTCTGCGCGCTCGAAAACCCGCGCTCCCGCTCCACGGAAACATCTTTGAGGTCAAAGCCTTCGAACGTATCGAATAGGTATAGCGTGCGTTCTGGAAACAAGGCGTTAATGTGGGCGGCAAATGTACCCGTGTAGACTCCCAACTCCGCCACGGCACCACCAACGTCGCGCTCGATCAGCTCGTTCGCAAGCAATCTCAGCGTTGCCACGCGAATATCAAACATCCTCCGGTGCAGCGATATTGATTGAATGCTGTCCGCACTGAAGCCAAGCGCGAGCAACTGAGCCCTCACCGCCTGATCGGCCTCATCGTTAAGGATCGCGATAAAGACAAGTTCCGGTTTGACTGTGACAAGTTCCTCGGGCTTGATCACAAATAGTCCATCAACCACCTGCCCAGACAGATGGGTGTCAACGAACGCAATCACCTCGTAGCACTCGTCCCGCAATACTTTCAGAAGCATGCGTCCTGCTTGTCCCGCCCCGAAAATTGCGACTGACCGCCTTGGAGGAACCGCGGACTTAGCAATCTGCGCGATAAGACGAAGGTCCTGAATTGCAGAACCCGTCTTGCGCGCCTCCATCATGCACATATCAGACCTGCTCACAATTGCCGCACCCGCTCAACAGGTGGCGCAAGAAAAACGCCGGGACTCCGTAATGTGCGAATCCCGGCAGACTCAAAGGATGTAGCGACTCCACACGCGAGGTTTTAGATCACTTAGAAACCGCCAAATCTAGTTAAGCCAGCATTGCCAGACCACAGATGAGGACTGCACCAGAATGTTGAACAACAGAGACGCGAAAAACTCCACACTTGCTTATATTTTGATTGCAACCAACTATTAATCACGTTCGGTATTGATTAGCATTAACTCAACCAACACCGACGAGCACAACTCGGGTTACTTGGCTAAGCTGAGGCTGATTTCGTTTGGACTTTCGCAGACGCCATTTTGGCTGCGGTCACCTTTGCCGTCACATAGGCACTTACAAAGCCGCACATTAGCCCGGCCATACCACTGCCGAATGCGTTTCCAAATGCGTCTTTCGGGACCGGAGCTACAAAATAGCCCATTAGCCAGGACATCACGTAGCAGATAATCCCTGGTATGATTGCCGCCTTAAATAATTCTTTTTTGGGCGGAATAAAGGCGCTTATTGTCACGATCGCTACAAATCCACCCACTATACACGACGCCAATTGCGACCTCATGATTCGCTCCTTTTCGGAACATCAGGTAATTTGAGTCTCACTTCTTCTAGCTCGGGGTGAAGACACTGCGCTCCGGCGTCGCTGACTGCTGCCTTACGAGCTCGGAGAAGAGGATAAGCAGCTGTACCTTCGGCCACTTCTTCTACGTAGCGGGGCGGCGAGCGATCAATCGCACACCGCCCCACATACTTAGGCTTTTGCCATTCCCAACACCCAGCGCTTCACCAAGGTCTTAACTTCCTGAACCTTGTAGCCATTCTTCTCCATGACGATTGCGTCTTTCACCGCTAACTCAGCAGCTCCGTCCGCAGTTGCTTCATTTACTTCCTTGCCCTTGAGAAATTCCTCAACCTCAGACATCTTGATTGGAACCGGAGCCACGCCACCCAGCACTACACTAGCGTCTTTGATTGTGCCGCCTTCTGCCTTGTACACCGCCGCCAAGCTGACAATTGCGAAGTCAACCGACTCACGGATGCGGAACTTGTCATAGGACATTTTGTAATTGCTTGGGACATGCAGCTTGATTTCCTTCACCAACTCGCCGGGCTCCAGACTGTCTGTCGCCCTGAGTTTGGTGGTGAAGAAATCCGCAGCCTTAACCGTCTTTTTGGTGGTGACAATCTCAGCACCTAAAGCGACTAGCACAGGAGAGATATCGGATGCGTTAACCGAGTAACAACCGCAGTTCATGCACCGCTCTGCCTCTTCCAGCGTTTGCTTCCAATCCAAGCCGAACGTGTCCTCCAGATCGACGGCACGCTCGTTTGCGGGACGCTCGGGCAGTTTGGACGCGGTCGTCTTCTTGATGCCTTCCGGATTGAACTTCAGAAGTCCGCACTTGGTGTCGCCCTCCACGCAGGCAGGAGCTTCCACCTTGACGCCAAGATACTCATTTATGGCGCTGGCGGCAGTGCGGCCGGACTTCACGGCCTTGATAACCGTCGATGGGCCGCTGGTTACATCACCACCAGCGAAGACGCCCGGACGGCTGGTCTTTTGGGTTGCCTCTTCGACCTCAATCCGGCCGCGCTGGATTTGCAGCTCGAACTTCTCGCCAAGGAACGAGAGGTCAATCTGCTGGCCAACCGCCATCAGGATCGAATCAGCATTGACGATCTTCTTTTCTTTCTGATCGTAGACCGGCGCAAAGCGATGGTCCGCGTCAAAGACTGACGTGCAACGTACCAGCTCCATGCCCGTGATCTTATCTTTCTCGTAGACGACCTTCGAGATACCAAACGACGGGAGGATATCGACCCCTTCTTCCCGTGCGCGGGCAATCTCTTCCCTGCTCGCAGGCATCTCGCCTTCCGATTCCAGACAAGCCATGGTCACGCTGGACGCGCCAAGGCGCTTGGCTGTAATGGCGACGTCCATGGCAACGTTGCCGCCGCCGGTCACCAATACGTGCTTGCCAATCTTGCCCTTCATCCACTTCTTAACCTCGATGAGGAACTCAAGACCGAACTGGGTGAGTTGTTCGCCGTCGAAGCCAAGGATCGGACGCTTCCAGGCACCGGTGTCGAAGAAGATGCTGTCAAACTGTTTTTCGAGATCCTCAACCTTGATGTCTGTGCCTACGTTGGTCTTCAGAACAAACTTCACACCCATATTCTTGAGTGCTGCCACGAGCTTCAACACGTATTCCTTCGGCAGACGGTAGGCGGGAATTGCATAAGTAAGCTGGCCGCCGGGCTCTTCCATCTTGTCGTAGACGGTGACGGAATTGCCGGCCTTACGTAGATAAAACGCTGCGGCTAGACCAGCAGGTCCAGAACCAACGATCGCAATCTTCTTCCCAGTCTCCTTGGTCGGAGGTGCGTAGAACTTATCTACGTTTTCGAGGACGTAATCGCCTACGAAGCGCTCGACGTTTCCGGTTGCAAGATTTTCGTCGCTGACGGCCCGATTGCAGTGCTCCTGGCAGAAGTGAGCGCAGACGCGCGAGGTGATCATTGGGATCGGGTTCGCCTGTAAAACAATGTTGGCTGCACCCTCAATATCGCCCTCACGCAGTTTGGCCATGTAGCCAGGGATGTTGGTCCCTGCCGGACAGCTGGATTCGCAGGGAGCCGCATGCGCTTTCATGCCGCCGAAGATCGAGTGATAGCGATTGTCGCCATTGATGGCATAGCAAATATCGCCACCTTTGCGCGAACAATCCAACCTTCCGCCTACCTCCTGTGGATAGCGGTAGAACCAGCACCGCACGTCTTGGCAGATGTTGCCGCCAATCGTAGCAACGTTTCTGATCAGCGGCGTGGCAACCGATGCGGCTGCCTGAGCCAGTGCCGGCAATTTTTCTTTTATTTCCGCTGAAGATGTGATGTCCTTCAACTTGGTCAAGGCACCCACTTTGATCGTCCAGCCATCGCTCTTGATGTATGCCGAATCTGGAATCGTCTTCAGATTAATAACTTGGTCCGGAGCCTGTTCCAGAATTCGCTCTCTCAACACGCCGATCAAGTCGCTGCCGCCGGCGATTACTACCTTCTTCCCGGCCTCTGCAGACTCCAATAGCTGGCTTGCTTCTTCAAATGACCTTGCATCTGTATGTTCGAAATATCTCACTTAACACCCACCCTTCTTCGCGGCAGCCACAGCAGCGCTCTTCTTGGCAATTGCCTTCAGCACCACATCCGGCGTTGCGGGATACTCGGAAACTTCTTCGCCGATTGCATTGGAGATGGCCATCAGAACGGCGCCAGCGCCGGCCGCGCCGGAGATTTCGCCGACACCAACGGCTTTGAAATGGAAAGAATTGATCTGCGACTCTAGAATGGCCATATCGAATGCAGGGAATTCATTGAACGGCCGCCACTTGTAGTCGATCAGGTTGGTGGTCATCAGCCTACCAGTGGCTTTGTCGACGATATGTTCCTCATACAGAGCCGTGTCGACACATGCAGCGCCGATGCCGCCGTGCATCTGCATCTCAATTGTCTTGGCGTCGATAATCTGCCCCGCGTCCGTACCGCTGACGATTTTGAGGATCTTGGCCAGACCGTTATCGAGATCAACCTCTACTTCCACGATAAAGATGCAGAAGTTCGGAGTGCTAAAGTTCTCGATGTGGCGGCCATATCCCATAATGGTAAGGAACGGTGGCCCAAGAAACTTCCAAGGAAGGCGTTTCTCTGGATCGGCTTTGACGTACACGTAGCCTTCCCGGGTATCGAGTTCTTCCACCGGGAGTTTGAGCTTCGCTGAAGCCATTTCCAGCACTTTGCGCTTTAAATCAAGTGCGGCATCGCTGACTGCTCTACCGTTGGTGATCGTTCCTCGAGAGCCGCAGAGTCCCATGTTGGTAGGATTCATGAGTGTGTCAGGGTCGGTTACCTGAACCATGCTCATATCGACGTCCAGGATCTCAGCCGCCATCTTGGCCAAGTTCGATCTTTGGCCCATACCCGATTCGGTCACATCAATCTGTACAACGACTTTGGAGCCGTCATCAGCGATGTTCGGAACGATTTTGACATAAGCCTCCGTATAGTCCTCGCCCACGTCACCGTTTCCGATAATCCCGGCGCCGACACCAGTGACCTTGCGGCCGTTGACCGAAGTCGGCACACCCCAGCCCTTCCACTTGTCCTTCCAGCCGAACTTCTGGGCTGCAGCCTCCATGGCTTCTGGATACGCTAAGGAACCTTTGCACTCCCACCAGAGGCCGTCACGCCATTGATACTTGTCACCCGGTTGCACGTAGTTCAGCTTGTAGCACTCGATCGGATCGAAGTTGCCGGCTTTCATCGCTCTGGCGATCAGCAGCGCCAGACAGCTATTGAGCTCCTGTCCGCCATAACCTCTCACGATTCCTGCCGGGGCTTTGTTGGTGAGCGCGATTCTCGTGTCGAAATCCCAGTACTTGCACTTGGACGTTACAAGCTGCGCTTCGCCGAGGCCGACACCCACCTGTCCTTGGATGCTGTCAGAAAAAGCACCGGAATCGAGGAGCCAGTTGCCCTGAACCGCGCATACGCGGCCGTCTTTATCCACTCCAATCTTGGCCTGGATGGTGCTTCCGAGGCGCGTTTCGTGCGTAGCCAGTTGCCCCACTTTTGACAGGAAGAACTTTACCGGCCGCCCCCCGGCAGCTCGCGAAAGCATCGCCGCGGAGGCCGTCGGAATGACTAGCGCCTGCTTGTTTCCGTAGCTTCCGCCCACATTGAATGAAGAAACCCTAAGATTGGAGCCCGGAATACTTCCAGAGTTCAGGATCTTAAGAATAAAACTGCTTTGGGTGGTGGCCCATACTCTGTAGTCGTCTCCCCCATCCCAGCGCACGATCGACCCTGGAGGCTCAGGCGACAGCGGCGGGCACATTTTATTGAAGTGAATAGTGTCTTCAGCGACAAACGCTGACTTCGCGAACCCCTCCTCAATGTCACCGCGGTGGATATTGTAGAATGGGCCTTCTGGCTGAAATTGAGGAAACCCTGGAGGCACGTCGTTACCAGGCACAGTGTCATAGAGCTGCGGTGCTCCGGGAGCCAGTGACTCAAGGGCCGTAAAGACAGGCTTCAATACTTCGTACTCGACCTCAATGAGGTCGATTGCTTCCTCGGCAATCTCATCCGTTTCAGCCGCAATCAGGGCAACGATGTCACCAACATAGCAGACTTTTTCGCCCATAAATGGCCGGTACAGCGGCCATCCCAGACGGACCTTGTCGGACACTTCCTTATGCGTGAGGACGGCATGAACACCCTTCAGAGCTCTCGCTGCTTGGGCATCGATGCTCTTAATCCTGGCATGAGCATGGGGACTTCTTAATGCTCTGCCGATCAACATATTGGGCAGTTTAAAGTCATCGAGAAACGTAGCCTTACCGGTAACTATGTCGACTGCGTCCAAACGTTGCGTGCTCTTACCTATGTGGCGATATGCTGGATATTCTGGCATGAGTTAGTTCCCCCTCTGCGCTTCTGCAACATGCTTCACTGCGTCGATCACGTGATACTGGCTTATGCACCTGCAGTAGTTGCCAGCCAGAGCTTCGGCGATCTCTTCGTTGCTGACGTTCGGATTCTTATCCAGCAGCGCCTTGGACGTCATAATGATTCCGGGAGTGCAGTATCCGCACTGGAAGGCGTAGTAGTCGATAAATGCCTGTTGGATATCAGAAAGCTTGCCGGTCACAGGGTCTCTCAACCCTTCGATTGTCGTAATCTCTTTGCCTGCGCACTCCACGGTGAGGAGTATGCAGGAGGTCACAGCATCGCCATCCATGATTACCGTGCAACAACCGCACGCGCCTTGACCACATGACTCTTTTGAACCAGTCAGGTTTAGGCGTTCACGAAGGGTTGTGGACAGCGTTTCGTTAGGCGCCACCTGTCCCAGTCTGCTTCCGACTGAGAACTCGAACTCCTGGCCATTGATTTTGAGTTTTATATAGTCCCCACCTTGCTCCTGCTCATCTTCTGCAAGATTTGCAACTGCAAGATTTACAGTGAGCTTCTCTAGGGGGACGATGGTTTTATTTCTCATTTATTGCCTCCATACGATAAACGTGTTAAGTACATTCCGCGACGCTCGGCATAACAACTGTTTTACTTAGCATTGCGCGCCCGCCTTCTGCGCTGACATCTTGGGTCTTCGAAATTGCTCTGCTGAAGGATTATGAAAACCCAAAATAACGTATGAAGTCCGACTCGAAGCCTCTCCATGCGTGACGAAGCAACTAACTACATCCAGATTGCTGCTTCGTCGCTTTGCGCCTACGGCTGAATTAAAAGGTATACGTCTACTGGAACTGCAGTTGTGTGACCATGCCAAAAAGTGTCCCTTGCACATGATGCTTCAAGGTGTTAACTCAGCTCTCGAAGGGCGGAAGAGGTTGTGGCTTGCCGAAAGTGACAATTCAAAAATGCAAAACTGAAACGGTAAAAGCACCCATAGTCTTGCGAGCCCCTCGTCCCGATCACGCTCATTTATCTTTCCTTCAGAAATATCCACAACAACTCCTATATCTCCCAGCCAGTCTTCTGTTATTCGCACTGACTCCGAATCTGGCACGCTATAAGCCGACCCATCGTGCTTAGCGCGATGTTGATTACTGGCTATGGCGTGGCCGGGCTATATACTGGGATGTGGTGGAGGGGGAGCTTGTTCGTGGGGCGGTCCACCAAAGGTCTTTGTCATGCGGAGCATGACACGTGTCCCTCGTGAATAATTTTCAGCCCCAGACTCGAAGTAGAGGTTGGCGTAGAACCATAAACCCTGACCGCCGAATTCTGCTCCCGGACCGGAACCAAAGACACGTTCGCGCGAATTGTGCAGATCCGCGCCATTGATTTTGTGATCGGTGAGCTGTTGCAACGCGTATCCGTTAAAACCAAGGCGGAAACCTTTGCGTACTTGATAGGAACCGTCGTAGTTTACGTTAAATGCTTGGCCTGCCTGCATACTCTTGAAGCCATAACCGACGAATGGCGAATTGTTTGTGCTATTCCACAGATAGTGCAGACGTGAGCTGACCTCCCACTTGGTCGAGTTCTTGGCCGGATAGAAGGTAAATGAATACCAGGGATTCACGCCAACTGCGTTGCTTCCTGGATTCAACAAGCGCTTGTCGCTGTATTTTCCAGTTGGCAGATCGATGTCAAACGTTGCGTGGGAGAAATACATTCTTCCCGCAATCTTCCTCGGCCCCCAGTCCAGCATCAGTGGAGAAACTACTATATCGCCGAGACCGCGAACCCGGTTATTGCCAGCTAAGGGCGTATTCAACCCCACATCGATAAATGGAATCAGCGTTTCGACGGCATAGTTGGCGCCAAGGATGCGGTGCTTTGAAAATTCCCAGACAAAATGCTCGACCGGAACCGTGGTTGCCAGAGTGTTTGTGCCTGCAACTTTATTCCCGTTGGCATCTCTAAACTGACCGGCGGAGTAATAGCCCATATACTGTTCAAATACTCCGCCGGGGCCAACTACGCCGTCTTCAAAACTCGTCGCGCCAAGGTTTCCTATCGCTAGCGACACCTGTGCTGCGGATGGTTGCGAATACGTGGCCAGCATCACGAGCAGAGTCGCCGATACCGCGATATTCCTTAATGTATACATAAATGCTCCTCTAAATTAGTGGTACCAAGTTGCAAGCATTACTGGAGAACCGGAGTCACCGTTTTCATTTTGGTGTGTTCTTCGCTTTAACTGATATGCACATTGACTGCCAACCAATTAAGTGGTCAAGGCTTGGCCTTGCAAATGATGTTTCATTGGGGTTTCAGCAACTTTCGAATGGCGGAAGAGGCTGCATGTTGTCAAAAATGACAATCCACACATGCAAAACTGCAATGGTTGGGGCACCTATAGGAATGACTCCAATAGAAGAGTCAGGGCTCACGTCGAAAGTAAGCGGACGGAAACATGGGCTTTGGTCACGTTACTTTATTAAAAGGCACGCTGCCTTTCGAAGTTAAAAAGATACTTGGGGTGATTCTGTAGGACTGTTAATCGGCTAGGCCGTATCGTTTTTAGTATCTTCCATCTTTCTGTGTGGTCAAGGAATTGCTGTTAAAAGATCGCACTACGATGAGAGCTGATCCTTATGCGATGTTGTGCCGCCATTCGAGGCTCCTTCATCGGGCTTCTCGCTGACAAATGAACTGAGGATGCGCAACTATCGCGCCACGCCTGGAACCTGTCGTTCTAAGCTTGGTTACGAAACGCTACCCGTAGCGAGATTTTTTCACAGTCGCGGTTCCTTGGTGTGACGGAACCGCAGGAGAGCTGGAAGCGTGCGTAATGACAGATATTGTTCGCAGGTAAGTCGACCAACTGTACTCGTTTTCGCGGTTTTATTGGCGGCGGTCGTGGTTCAATCTCCGATTGCGGTATTTGCGCAGTCGCAGAGCTATTCTGTCGAGGACCCATCGGCTGTGCATGATCCTCTGCTTGGGTCGGTGCCCTCTGGCCGGGCCAGCTCGGAGCCAATGCGGTTGACCATTCTCGATGCGCTCGACCGCGGGCTGAAGTACAACCTTGGCATCGTACTGTCGCAACAGGGCAGCACTGCCGCCGCCGCCCAGCGCTACCGCGCCTTGTCCGCCTTACTTCCGAATGTCAACGCGCACTTAGCAGACAGCTATCAGCAAGCAAGCCTGATTTCGTATGGCTTGCCTTTATCGCCCGGCGAGAACCCCATCCTCGGTCCTTTCAGCCTCACCGATATGCGGGCGGCCCTCAACGTCAATATTTTCGATTTCAGCGCGTTCAATAACTATCGCTCCGCCAAGGAAAACGTTCGTGCTGCGAAGTTCTCCTACCAGAACACGCGCGATCTGGTGGTGCTTGTCGTCGGCTATCAATACCTTTCGGCGCTGGCAGATCAGTCGCGAGTGGAGGCGGCGCAGGCGCAGTTCAATACGGCTGAAACGCTCTACAAGCAGGCTCTCGACCTGCACAATGCGGGCATGGTTCCGGGAATTGATGTGCTGCGAGCGCAGGTCGAAATGCAATCGCAGCAACAGCGCCTGCTCGAGCGGCGGAACGAATACGACAAGCAATTGATCTCGGTTGGACGCGTCCTCGGCTTACCCGGCGGACAGGCAATTATTCTGGCTGACAAGATACCGCCACCCGCGCCGCTGCCCCACACCATGCAAGAAGACATCGAGCGCGCCCGAGAGAACCGTTCCGACTATAAGCAGGTGCAAGCGGCGCTGGAGGCCGCCCTGCACGCGCGCCGCGCTGCCGTCTCCGAGCGCCTGCCAAGCGCGAGCTTCTCGGGCGATTACGGTACGATTGGCAGCAGTCCGGTGAAAAATCACGAGACATTTACCGTCGCAGCCTCGGTACACATACCCGTTTTCGAGGGCGGACGAATCAAGGGCGATATTATGCAGGCCGACGCGGAACTGGAGCGCAGCCGCGCACAGTTCCTGGACTTGGGAGAGCGCATCGATTATGAAGTGCGCGTCGCATTCCTGGACTACGAATCGGCAACCCAGCAACTGGAGGTCGCAACCAGCAATCTCGACCTTGCCCGTCAGCAGGTGGCGCAGTCGCGCGACCGCTTCGCTGCCGGCGTTACCAATAATGTGGAAGTAGTGCAGGCGCAAGAGGCACAAGCAACGGCCGAGGAGAATTACATCTCTAGCCTCTTCTCACATGATTTTTCCAAGCTCTCGTTGGCTCGAGCGGTTGGCATTGCCGAAGATGCAACCCGCAAGTTCTTAGGAGGAAAGTAAGTGCCGGAATCAATAAACGAAACTCCCGTGCGCGAGTGCGAAGAGGGTACCCAGTCCGCTCACGAGTCCAGGCCCAAGCAAGAGGTGAAGTTAGGTAAGAAGAGCTCGTACCTGAAACAACACCCTGCCGTTCGCGTCGGGCTGATTGTCACGTCGGCGATGCTAGCCATCGCTGGTATTTACCTGTGGCACTATTTCGCGATGCGTGAAGCAACAGACGACGCGCAAATTGATGGACACATTACCCCCATCGGCTCCCGCGTAGGCGGCACTGTCCTCAAGCTTAACTTTGAGGACAACCAGATAGTGAAAGCCGGTCAGGTTCTGGTACAACTCGATCCCCGGGATTACCAGGTTGCGGCGCAAAAGGCGGCCGCGGACTTAGCGGATGCCGAGGCAGCCGCGCGCGCCGCGGGAACCAATATTCCTATTATGAGTATAAGTACGGACGGGCAATTGAGATCGGCGCAGGCCGCGCTCACTGCGGCGAAAAGGGACGTTGACGCGGCTCGCGCACGCGTCCGTGAGTCCGAAGCCAACTACACGAAAATCAACAAGGATCTTGAGCGCATTCACCAACTGGTTGCCAAGGATGAAGTTTCGCGGCAGCAGTATGACGCCGCAGTCGCGGCCGATGCGGCCGCCCGCGCAAGCGTGGACTCAGCTCACGCCAACGCTTCTGTGGCAGAAAGCCGCGTAAGCCAGGCAGAAGCCATGCTTAGCACGGCAGGCACCGCGCCGGAACAGGTCAGTGTCACACGGTCGCACTTGGGATCGGCGGAGGCCCTGGTACAGACGCGGCGTGCAGCTCTTGAACAGGCTCAACTCAACTTGCAGTACACGACGGTGGTCGCGCCAGCAGACGGCATTGTCAGCAAGCGCTCGGTGGAGGTCGGAGAGGTCGTTTCAGCCGGTCAACCGTTAGCCGTACTGGTCGACCTTGACAACATTTATATAACAGCCAACTTCAAGGAAACCCAGCTAAAGAATATGAAGGTCGGCCAACGTGTCTACATCAAGGTTGATGCCTATGATCGTGAGCTGAAGGGACATGTCAACAGCTTCGGCGGAGCTACTGGAGCGCGCTTCAGTCTGATGCCGCCGGAAAACGCAACCGGGAACTACGTGAAAGTCGTGCAGCGCCTTCCCGTGAAGATCGCCCTTGAGAAGGGTGAAGATACGGAGCACAAGGTGCGTCCCGGAATGTCGGTCGTTCCCACCGTGTTGACCCAATAGCAATGAGCACGGCATCGTCGCCTGCTCGGAGAATTTAGTCTGGCTTTCCACAGTGTCCCTCACGCGTTGGAAAGACTACGACACTGAACTGCATAGTTGGTCTCACTTAGCCGAATCAGTGCCGTATCGTTATTGGGACCGTCCTGTGCAACTCCTCCGAGCGAATGAAAATGTGGGGCTTTGGTAGCAGTCAGCTACTCGGCTATGTCGTATCGCTTCATCTTCCTCCACAGCGTCGATATGCTGACGTTTAGGGCGTGGGCAGTGGCTGTGCGGTTTCCTTGATGCTCCGCCAGAGTGGTAGCAATGATCTGTCTTTCGCCGCGTTTCAAATCGATTTTTCCTACCGCCGACACACTGGAGTTGCAAGAAGCTATTTCGAAGGGAAGGTCGCGAACTTGTATGGAGTCGAAGCGTGTCACGACAACCGCTCTCTCGATGGCATGCTTCAATTCCCTGACATTTCCCGGCCAACGATATGCGATCAGCTTTGCCATTGCCTCCGGGGAGACACTGTTGACTTTCTTTCCGAAAGCACAACTGACCTCATTGAGGAACCGCTGAACCATCGCAGGTATGCTGGCACATCGCTCTCGCAAGGGCGGGAGCTGGATGACGAAACTATTCAACCGGAAGTAGAGATCCTCACGGAACTTACCAGCTGCCGACATTTCCTGGAGGTTGCGATTCGTCGCTGCGATAATCCTTGGGTTAACCCGAATAGTCTTATTGCTTCCGACGCGGCGAATCTCACCATTCTCAATGGCGCGCAGCAATTTGGCTTGCAGGGTCAGCGGCATTTCGCCGATTTCATCGAGAAACAAGGTCCCGCTGGCTGCCAGTTCAAATAGTCCCGGTTTGTCCGAAACGGCTCCAGTAAAGGCTCCACGCGTATGACCAAAGAGTTCGGATTCCAGGAGCGACTCCGTCAGGGCGGCACAGTTCACCGATACCAGTTCCTGTTCTCTGCGTGCGCTTTGCTGGTGAATCAAATTTACGAGAAACTCTTTACCAGTACCGGTTTCACCCTGTACCAGGACGGGGGTGTTCAAACGAGCCACGCAGACAGCCTGGTCGAGGATCTCCAATGTCGCTTCCTCGCGAACGATGAAGCGGCCCTTTTCCAACTCATTCAATGTCTGATCGCGGAGCGCCGTACTATTGTTACGGGGCGAGGCACCGGCCGCGGCTTTTTCTCTCCGGCTGACCAGAGCGGAGTATCTCTGCCGCAGCTCCTTCCAAAGATTCTCTACATCGGTAAAATCTCGAAAGCCGTAATCCCCTCGCCTAGCGCAAAGCTCATCTCTCCAGCCCGCTGCTTCGCGGCCAACTACGACGCAATGATCACCGCCACATGCCGCACATTCCTTTTCTTTGTAGTAGATTTCCAGTCCCCGCTCAGCCGTGCAATATCCGCTGGCGAAACCTGTAGCCCACCAACAGACAGGAGTCTCACTCAGCCCGTGGTAGATCAAGCGCTGCTCCGCTTCTATCGAGTTGTAATGATACGATACTACTTCGAATTTAGACGGGTCTTCGCAGACGGAATGTACCTCGGCTCTCAAGATTCCCATGATTTCTGACAACCGGGGCGCAACGACGAATCCCTCATGACTGCCAAACAGGCTCTGGGCAGCGAAAAAGCTAAAGTATCCTTCGCAGTAACCAAAGCGCATCACTGCCTTTCGAGCTTCCTCTTCTCCCAGTGCCGTCACAAGGATGGCACGCCACCCCTCAAAACTGGATGCACCCAGCATCACCATTCGTCGATCTTTGAAATACATGCTGCCATCGTCCGGGCGGAATTCCACCAGCCCGAACAAATTGAGATCTTCCTTTTTCACAACAGCCACCGCCCAAGTTATTTACCAAATTTTGTAGTGAAGCGTAAGCAGTCTGAATCGCATCTTTTCACTTGACCTGTTGAGGTTGCCATTAGTGTAAAAACCCGGCCAGCAACCTGGAAAGTACTATCGACAATCGGCGACCAAAATCCGCGCTGGAACTGCGAGCGCCAGTCTTGGCTTACGCGCAGCCGCTTCGGTTTGGTCTTCTCCTGATGTGCGAATCGCTATATTCTCGCCAGCATCTGCACACATGTCAATCAGAATGCGTGGGGATTGGCTCCCTAGAAACTAACGCGCCTGCAACAACTTAGCAAGTTAGCCGAAGCTCACTTGGGCTCAGTTACACGCTCACACAAGAAATACGGTCAATAGCTGACTTCTTTCAGATCGCATAAGACGAACGTTCAGTGTGCGCTGCACGCCGTTCATTTCTACATTCATAGAGTTATCAGTTCTGAAAAATGAACGACCATCTGCCAACTCGTCCTCATCGCTAAACCACTGATTCATCGACGAGTTTACCTCTTTGTTGAATTTGGCCAACAAACTGCACTTGCGCTTAACGTCTTCCTGAATCTGAAAGAACGTGCTGTTCGCACGGCCGGTTTCGAATTCGTGGTAGCCATGGCGAATTGAGAGCGGAAATGGTGGTCAGATATTCGCCTGTGAGTGACGAAAGAAGCAGCTCGGCAGCAGTAGCGGGTTTGGGTATCGCCGTCGTTACAAAAAACAAACTTATGCTTGTCTCCGACAGGCCTATCGAAATTGTGATTTGCCTTGGCAGCTCTTGTTTCGCTCGGGGCAACGCCGAAAACCTGCGCTCTGTGAAGACGTACCTTGAACAGTCGGCACTGCCATTAAGAAGCCATGCCCGTTCTGTGATGACGAGGAGATGGACTGGAGCGTTTTGAAGAGATGAAGTTGGAGGTGGTGTGCTGCTCGGAAAGGAAAGCGGACGAGAGGCTCCCGCACGTTTTCGGTTGGACGGGTACAAGTACCTGGTCGAAGAGATGCTCGACCAGTTGTACGGCCCCGAGAAGGCCCTCTACAAAGTTCGGGCGGATGACGGGAACCCTTTATTCTCGGCAAACAGACGTCCACGCCTGACGGCTCCTGGGATCTCCTATCGTTTCGGCAACTGCCAGAGCAGCCCTAGCGAGAGTGCGGCAGAGCCAAAACTCGTGGACTTTTTGCGATTCAATTCACGAATCGCACTCTTGTTGACACAGCGCCCGGTCGGTTCCCGCAAATCGCTTCGACATTACGTCTCTGGTGAATCCACTCTTTCGATGCGTTGAATTTCGACCGACGGCGAGTGTCCCACGCAGACCTGCAATCATCTGGCGTTGCACACGAGCGATTCACCACTTGTACGTGATATCCCCAGGTTTGAGCGACATAGCTACAACTTGAATATTTCTGCTTGCGGTTTCACCATAAGAATGATCCGCGTACTAGTGTCGATAGCTTCAATTCTAAACTCACCTCCAGTGCCAACATAGGATCTACCCCAGCGGTCTCCTTTGAGCAGGGGGAAAGGCACCAATCTCGAGGGCGGAGCTCCGATACCGTTTATTCTGAATCAGACCGCAAACTTCATTGCCTCCAGGCTCTTCATCATTTGCTATTCAGCTCCCGCTTTCTGCGCTGCTTGGGATGTACGAGGTATGCAACTCCGATGCTGACGAGGTAGAGAAGAATCATCGGTGCGGCGAAGATGCACATGTTCATGATGTCTGTGGTAGGAGTGATGACCGCCGCAATGATGAAGATCACGAGAATCGAGTAGCGCAGGTTCCGCCACATCCAGCCCGGACTCACGATGCCGAAGAGAGCCAGGAAAAAGACCAGGATTGGCATCTCAAAGACCACGCCGAGTCCCAGCACGATCGTCATAAACAGATCGGTGTACTCGTTGATCGTGATCATCGGAGTGAACTGCGCGCTGTATTCGATCAGGAAATTCAACGCCGCCGGGTACACCATCTTATAGGCGAACAAGCCACCGGCCACGAATAACCCTACGGTGCTGAACATGAACGGCGCGACGTATCGGCGCTCGCTTTTGTATAGACCGGGAGCAATGAACGCCCACACCTGATAGAGCACAAACGGCGACGACACGAAGATGCCAACGATCAAGCTGATCTTCAAGTACATATTGAAGGGATCGGTGGGATTTGTGTAGACGAGACTGACGGGTAAATTGTGATTCTTAAGGGCGAAGACAATCGGCTTCTGCATCCATCCAAAAATATCTTCGTGCCACCAGTAGCAGACGCTGAATCCCGCGCCGATGTAGACGACGCTCCGGATGATGCGTTTGCGGAGTTCCTCGAGGTGTTCGAGGAAGCCCATGGATGACAGTTCTTGCCTGTCTCTAAGAGTGCCAGTAGGAGTTGCTGTTTCTGCCATCACAACCTTTATGAGATCACCCCATTAGCTAATCTGCAGAACAGGAGCCGCACTTATCCTGCTTCGGGACGGGCGTGGGGAGATCGGTCACTACTGTAACCGGAGATTCTTCATGTGGGACCGCCACCGCGCGGGCCTGAGCCACGTTGGTACTCGAAGAAAGTGGTCCGGCGAGTTCGACCGACTCAGCAGATGCGATCATCGGTGTTTCGGGCAAATGCAACGTGAAGCTCTGGGCGTCGAAAGCCGTCCGTGCGACCTGCATCAGCCGCTCGTGCGCGCTGTCAATTTCGGAAATTGCTGACTTCACGGCTGGCGGAAGCAGGGTCTGCGTCAACAAAGAGGTCTGCTGCGCTCCCAGCTGCAGGGGCGTACCGACATTTTCGCCAGCCCTCTCAATTTCAGACTGGAGGTGACATTTAAAATCGCTGGATGCGCGTTTGAGCTCGGCCATGAACTTGCCGATCTCGCGTCCAATCTCGGGTAACTTCTTAGGGCCAAATAAAATCAGCGCCAGCAAGAAGATGAAAATCACCTCTGGCATTCCCATATTCATACGCAGCTACCATCCCCATTGCGGACCAGTACTGATTCTGGCCTACTCCTTGACAGCGGGCTCGGCCGGACCGGGCTCGCCGTCTTTTACGGCGCTCTTGAAGTTCTTGATTCCTTCGCCTAGTCCCTTGCCGAGTTCAGATATTTTTGAAGGGCCAAATATAATGAGTGCGATTACCAAGATGACGAGTAGTTCCGGAACACCAATTTTTCCACCGAACATTATGTTTTCTCCTTTGCTCAGACTATTGGAACAGATCGACCGATAGGCTGTGCGTTCGCTATTAGCGTGAGTTAAGTATTGAGCTGAAGTAAGCACACAAAACGCCACCCACCTTGTCACTTGCCAATGATGTTGTGCACTGGGGGCGCTTCCTCCCCCGATGCGGTTGTCAGATTCCGATCCAAACATCTATCTACGGTACAAAACGCCCATGCCTAAAGACGGAGCCGTAAGGCGACCATCAATTTGCAAAGGAATTGCCGCCCCGACCATAACTAACTGGCGTATCCGGATATCCATCCATGCGGCACTGCAGTTCGGGCGCGAAGATGGGCATCCATATCCTACGACGCAAGGCTATTTGGTCGGTGCACTAGCTTGGTATGCACGCAGCGTTCCAGAACCCAGGATCGTGCCGTCCGACTCTATTATGTTGGGCTGTCGGGGATATGGCGCCCCCACGCCAACTCACTGGAGCCCTGATTCTGACACTTATGTCTACTGCATCGCCACTTGTGACGACCGCAAAGACTAGATTCGGGACTCGATACTAGATAGAAGGCAGTGCAGCTCACTGGCACGCCAATCTTGGTACCATCCCCCTCATATAGACAATGCTTATAGCTGGTTATCCCGCGGAGCGTTCCACTCCGCTGGTCTCGAATGGAATCCATGTGAGATTGGAACCTCACGTGCAAAATCGATCGCATCTCGCAAAGGTATATCAACGATCGCAATTCAACGAAAGGGGGACAGAGAGTAAGGATGCAATTGTTTTGCTCACATAACAAATAAGCGCAGTCCGTATCGTTGCAACTTAAGAAGTTGTCTGTCTTCGATTGGAGTTCTCTAAAACGCGCAGGCGGTGATGGGAATCCTAGCGGTGGCTGGTCTCAGTGCGGAGATGGCAGCCCAAGGGTCAGGTCGGAAACGACACGACCTCCCGAACTGGAAAGGAGACAAGATATTGGTTCCACAAGCAAAGGCATTCTCTCCCGAAGTCTCATTCAACGGGCTTCTTGCTCCTCAATCTACACCGGACGTTCAACTATTGCGGCTCTCAGTGACCAACCTATGCAATTTCCGCTGCCTCTACTGTATGCCCATGACGGGTGTGCCGAAGTCGGCCCATGAGGACTTCCTGCCGTTCGAAGAGCTCGCGAAACTAGTGAAGCAGCTCTCGGACTGGAGCGGCATCCGCCGGGTGCAGCTTACTGGCGGAGAGCCGCTCGTACGTCCAGGAATTGAGCACCTAATTGCCAAGCTCTCTACCATCCCGGCAATCGAGGAGGTATCGCTCACGACCAATGCGGCGCTGCTTGCGCGCATGGCTTGGAGTTTGAAGGCGGCCGGGCTCATAAGGGTGAACATCTCGCTAGATTCGCTCGACGAAGAACGCTTCGCCCGCCTCACACGAGGCGGAAAGCTCCGGCGCACGCTCGCCGGCATAGATGCGGCGCGGGAAGCAGGACTGACACCGATCACGCTCAACACTGTGCTGCAGCGCTCCACATGGCAGCAGGAGATGCCAGACTTGCTCAACTACGCGGCCAGCAATGGCCTTGAAGTTCGCTTGATTGAGTTGATGCGCATGGGGACCGAGCGCGCGTGGTGCGAATCCGAGTTCGTCTCCGTCGATGAGGTATGCCGCGACCTGGGCTTTGAGGTAGTCTCCATGAACTGCCATAGCCGCGCCTGTACACAAAGCACGTTAGTGAACCGGCGTGGGAGCAGTGTGCGCGTTGCTTGGACCATTCCGCGCTCTCATCCCTCCTGTTTGCGACGCAAACGGCTGCGCATGGACGCTCACGGACGAATCAGCCGTTGCCTCATGGACCCACTAAAACTGGATCTTTGCAGCCTGCTAAATCGGATGGATAGCGAAGCGGCCCAAAAGGAGTTTGACTCCTACATTGCGGGTGAAGTACCACCGCCGACCGTGGACAGTTCGTTCACGTTGGGCCGGCTCGGAGAGAAGAAATGAAAGAAAGTGACATAAGTCAGAAGAACGAATCGACGAAAACCTGTGAGCTGACGCACTTGGATAGCCAGGGACTGCCGCGCATGGTGGACGTAAGCGTCAAAATCAAAACATTGCGTGAGGCCGAGGCCGAAGCCGTGCTGTGGGTGGGAAACGAGGTGATGCGGAAGATTCGCGAGGGCAACACGCCGAAGGGAAACATCTTTGAAACCGCGCGCATTGCTGGAGTCATGGGCGCCAAGCGAACCTCTGATCTCATCCCGCTCTGCCATCCGCTCAACCTCACGCATGTTTCGGTGGACATGGAGCTACTCGAGAAGCGCATCGTGATTCGCGCAAGGGCGTGTACGCATAGCGCCACCGGAGTCGAAATGGAAGCGCTCACCGCTGCATCGGTCACGGCCCTAACTCTTTATGACATGCTCAAGGCGCTCTCAAAGGAGATGCAGATTGATGGATTACGTCTGTTGGCCAAGTGTGGTGGGTGCAGCGGTAACTACCGCGCGGATGAATAACGTACCTCATGGAAAGCTGCTGCACGTCTGCATCTCGCTAGAGCGTGTTTCATAAACAGTGCCTCAGCGTAATCCAGAAGCAAGCGATGTAGAAAAAGGCTTGGTAGGTGGCGAGCAGATGCTCATGGCGAACCAACAGTCGGCGGAATTGACCAAGCCA
>Ga0181528_10000340_pt1 | contig 36309 bp, 21 predicted proteins | sample PEATcosm2014_Bin_47_FD_119742 | JGI IMG/M metagenome (GOLD analysis project Ga0181528, IMG submission 119742) | Peatland microbial communities from MTU Mesocosm Facility, Houghton, MI, USA - PEATcosm2014_Bin10_10_metaG | ecosystem: Environmental > Terrestrial > Soil > Wetlands > Peat | place...
AGCGTCGGGATCCTCGGCGAATACATCGGGAGGATCTACGAGGAGGTGCGGGCGAGACCCCGGTTCATCGTCGACCGCGCCGAGGGCTTCGGCGGAAAGAGCTAAACCCTATGCAAACCGCCAAGTGGCCCAAAATCCTGCCTCCGATAACTCCGGAACAGCAACAGATAAGCGACCAGTTCATGAAGGTGTGGCACCAGGAGCTGCCGAACCGCTTTGGGATCGTCGAGAAGTTCAACCACACGTTCCCGGTCAAGCACTCGCACCCCGGATTCCGGACCACGGTCGAGATCGGCGCCGGGCTCGGCGAACACCTTCACTACGAAAGACTGACGCAGGAGCAGGAGGCAAACTACTACGCGGTCGAGCTCCGCGAGAACATGGCGGCGGAGATCCGCAAGCGGTTCCCGACGGTAAAGGCCATCACCGGCGACTGCCAGGCGCGCCTGGATTTTCCGGACGGCTATTTCGACCGCTACATCGCCGTCCACGTGCTGGAGCACCTTCCCGACCTTCCCTCCTGCCTCCGGGAGGCGTATCGCCTCCTCAACAAGGAACACGGGCAGCTTTTGGTCGTCATCCCGTGCGAAGGAAGCCCCGCCTACTCCCTGGCGAGGAAGCTCTCGGCCGAGCGGGTCTACCACCGCCATTTCAAGGGCAGCTACCGCTGGCTCATCTCGCGCGAGCACATCAATCTCCCCCACGAGATCCTGGCGGAACTGGACCCCTATTTCACGGTCGAGGAGAAGGCCCTCTTTCCGCTCCCCTTTCTCCCCTTCATTTTCAACAATCTCTGCATAGGACTTTCGCTCAGGCCGAGGCCGAGCCCGGTCGTCCGGTGAGCCGGACGGCATCCGTTTCATGAAAAAAGCCTTCGTCACCGGCTGCGCCGGATTCATCGGTTCAAACCTGGTCGACCGCCTCTTGGCGGACGGGGTCAGCGTGGTGGGTTGGGACAACCTTTCGACCGGCCAAGAGCGCTTCCTCGAGAACGCCCGCAAGTCGAAGGCCTTCACCTTCGTCCTCGGCGACAACCTGGAGCTGACCGCCCTCGCGAAGGCCATGGAGGGCTGCGAATTCGTGTTCCACCTGGCCGCCAACGCCGACGTGCGCTTCGGCACCGAGCACACCCGGCGGGACCTGGAGCAGAATACGATCGCAACCTACAATGTCCTCGAGGCCATGAGGCTTAAGGGCATCAAGCGGATCGCATTCTCCTCGACCGGCTCGACCTACGGGGAGGCGGAGGTGATCCCGACGCCCGAGACGGCCCCATTCCCGGTTCAGACGTCCCTTTACGGGGCGTCCAAGGTTGCGGGCGAGGGCCTCATCTCCTCCTACTGTGAGGGATTCGGGTTCGAGGGCTACATCTTCCGCTTCGTCTCGATCCTCGGCGAGCGCTACACCCACGGCCACGTCTTCGATTTCTACAAGCAGCTGGTCGAGCACCCGGATTCCCTGCGGATCCTCGGGGACGGGCTCCAGAGAAAGAGCTACCTCTACGTGCAGGACTGCGTCGACGCGATCCTCCACGTCGTTCGGAAATCGACCGCCCTCGAGGCAAAGCACCGCACGCAGATCTACAACCTAGGGACCGCCGAGTACGTGCAGGTGAACGACAGCGTGGGGTACATTTGCAAGGCCCTGGGCCTTAAGCCCAGGCTCGACTACACCGGCGGGAACCGTGGCTGGATTGGCGACAATCCCTTCATCTTCCTGGACACGGCGAAGATCCGCGCGACCGGGTGGGCTCCCAAACTGACCATTGAGCAGGGCATTGTCCGCACCCTCAGGTGGCTGGAGTCCAATACATGGGTCTACGAAGCGCGTCATTAGCCGCCCTGGCCGCGCTCGTTGCCGTCGGCCTTTTCGCAGCCTCGCCCTTTTTCAACCGGGGCCTCGTGGGGACCGGCGAGGCCTTTAACTACAGCCTGTCCGTTGCCGATGCGGTCACCCAGATGCGTCACGGGATCCTGCCCCCCCTCGCGGGCCAGACCGAGTATGCGTTCAACGGGCGGATGCACCCGCTGAGAAACGCCCCCTATCTCCATTATCTTTGCGGCGCGATCGACCTGGTGACGTTCCACCAGCTCGCATTCTGGCAGCTCCAGAATGTCTCCCTGATCCTGAGTCTCTTTGGCGCCCTGGCCGCCTGTTACGGGGGGCTCCGCGGGTCCACCGAGTGCCCGCGGCCCCTGGCGCTCTTTCTCGCTTCCGTTTACGCGCTGGCGCCGCCCCTCCTCGGCGCGGCTTACACCTACGACCTGTACATGACGGTCCACGCGGCGGTCTTTGTGCCGCTTGCCCTGGCCGCCTGCGTCCGGGGCTGCCGGAGCCCCTCGTTTTCCAACGACGCCTGGCTTGCGGCGGCGCTGGCAGCCGCGTGGCTCACCCACCCTCCCGTCGCGTTCTGGCTCACGGCAAGCTGCGTCGTCGTGAAGGTCGTGGCTTTTCTTGGAAGCCCGCGCCTAGGAATCCTTGCAAGCGGACTCCTGTCGGCGGTCCTGGGGTTCGTCCTCGCTTCGTTTGTGTTTATCTCGGCCGCGACGCTCAGCACTGATCTGGGCTATTTTGCCGGGAAGCAGGAGATGTGGAGCCACTTCTCCGATGTGATCCTCCATGAACTGCGCTCCAATTTTCCCGAATGCCTCCTGCCCGTGAGCGCTGGCGCTGGAAAGCTGTCCGACCTTCAGCTCGGCTACGCTTCCTGGATTCTTCTCGGGCTCGCAACGGTCCTGGTCCTGCGAAGGAGTCCCGGGGAGGGAAACGGGAAGCCCGTGCGGCTCACGGCGGCCGGCTGCGCCCTAGCGGCCGTCCTCCTCCTCGTCCTCGACCTGCCGGTACCCTACCTGACTCACTGGCTCTGGCAGCACGCTCCGTCGGGTGTCCTCGAGCTTACGACCGAGTGGCCGATGCAGCGGCTTTATCTGGTCGCGGTGGGGCTCTGCGTCTTCGGAGCCGGGGTCATCCTTCCGCGACGCTGGTCTTCCTTCGGGGCTCCGCGTTGGGTGGGACCTGCGGCAGTTGCCGTGGGGTTCGGCTGGATCCTTTATGAGGCCAGGCCTTTCATCAAGAGAGGCATCGGGGACCGGTCCGCTTTGACGACGACCCAGTCGTCCTACCTCCCGTCGAATCTCAACCTGACCATCACCTCCTACGCATTCGTGGGACCGCCGCCCACCTACGTGCACGGCGTGATGGATCCGAATTTCGAATTCAGGATCTTGATGAATGGAAAGGACGAGATCGCTTCGCCCTACGCCACGGGCCTCGCCCAGGCACCCGTGGTGCAGACGGGCGCCATCGCCCTAAAAGGGGGCCTCGCCCCCGACAAGACGGCTGTCTCTCCAACGCTCACCCTAATCCCCGGGCACCGGTACCTCCTGAGCTTCGGGTTCCGGACCCCGCCCGTTAAGGCGCTCCTGAGCCTCAGAGGTCCCGTGCTCAACCGAACGTACATCCTGCCGGAGGCCGGCGAGGTCAAAGGATTTGGCATGATGGACGGCCAGCGGAGGGCCATCCCGCTCTGGACGGATTCGGACAAGCCCGAACCCATCGAGATCCGCGTCTGGATCACGCCGGACGCCGTCCTTTCCGGTAAGCCGACCGTGTTCGCCGACTACACGCTCCAGGACGTGGACATGAAGACGCTGCCGGTCCGCCTTGGGGGTCTCCTGCCGCTCCGCTTCACGGTCGATGCGCCCCAGGCGGGCTGCACGGTCGAAACCTTCCGCCGCTACCTGCCAGGATACGTGGCCACGGTGAACGGAAAGCCCGCAACTCCGCTCATGTCGCCCTACCGGCAGGTCATGATCCCGCTTCCGGCAGGCAGGAGCGTCGTGGAACTCAGCTACCCCGGGCCCCTCGAGGCGCGGAGGGCGTTCTGGATCTGCGTTTCCTCGTGGCTTCTTTTCTTTTTATGGCGGGCCTGCGGGTCGTGGGTCCCCGCCCGGCCCTGGGCCCTTGTCGCCGTGCCGGGAATCTGGGTATGGAGGCACCGTTGGATCAGTCTCGCGACGGCGGTCCTCGTAGGCGTAATGGGGGTTCAGGCCCGCAACCGCGCCGTGGAGGACGCCGTTCTGCGCGCAGTGGGGCCCGTCCGAATCGATTTCCAGCTTCCCTATGGCCAAAAGAATGTGAGTGAACCGCTCTTCGCAACGGGCCATGCAGGGGCGGGCGTCGTCATCTTTGTCCATTTCATTGACGAGAGCCACATCAGACTCGGCGCAGACGTCTGGGGCTCCCTTTACGAGAGCCGGCCGATCGAGGTGGACTATTCCGAGAACCAGACGCTCGTGGTCTCGGATGGGGCGCTCTATCCGCAGGACAACCCCAGGGTCAGGAACCTGGCTCCCGACGAGGCCGAACGGCTTCGCAGCGAGCTTCGGGTCGAACTGAATGGAAACACGGAGATCCATGCGGTGGCGGATTGCTACAGGACGAAGCTCTCCGAGATTCTTGTGGGCCACACAGTATTCGGCTCCCTGACCGGTCCTGATTTCCTGGGGAGGGTCCTGAAGGTCGAGCGCCTCCCCATCCCCAGGATCATGATGCTGCCGGCGAGCCGGCATGCCCGCCTCGAAGCCCGTTTCCCCTTTGGCCGCGACGGACACACCGAGCCGTTCCTTGGGGTGGCCGCCGGGATGGAACGATGCCTTTGCGCCGTCACGTACTTGGCAGAGGGAAGGCTCCGCCTTTCGCTGGCCGGCAACGATGGCCGTCCTTTTGAATCGGCCGACATTGCCTATGACCCGGCAGAAGCCCATCGGGTCGATTTCTGGCCATCGGCAGGAGGAGGTGACGCGCGCCCTCTGGCCCTCTCAGGTTCATTTGATGGGAGGCAGATCCTCGGAACCGGAAACTCGGGTTATGTCGGGAGTGTCCCGATCCTGCATTCGGGCGTCAATTCCGCCTCGACCCCGGAAGTCGAGGCGCGTTTTACGGGCCAGGAGTTGACGCTTTCGTCCGTGCCGAATTCCGATGTTCCCAGGGTCCCGAGCGATTGGGGGACGGGAGAACTGGTCGTCACTTTCCCGCTCAACCGCACGGGACGCCACGAGCCCATCCTCACGACCGGAGTCACCGGGGCCGGAGATTTTGTCTACATCATCTATGAGGATGCGCACCACGTGCGCCTCGGGCTCGACCACTGGAACGGTATGGCCTTTGTCAGCGATCCCATCGCCGTCGACTACCAAGCGCCCCATGAGATCTGGATCAGCACCGGAGCCCTTTATCCCGCGAAGGCTGGCGACCCCACATGGGACGGGATCCCGCCGGCTGAGCAAAGCCGCCTCCGCACGCAAGTCCGCGTCTTTCTGGATGGAAAGGCCGTGATCTCATCGGCCACGACCACCTACCCGACAGGCCCGGGGCAGGTAACCTTTTTCGAGAATCGGATCGGCGGCTCAACGGCCGATGCGAATTTCACGGGGATCGTGCATTTCCTGCAGAGGATGGGCCCAAGGCCTGTGTTCCCTTAAACGCGGGATCGTCCGGCCGGGAACAATTCCGGCCAGGTGCAGTCAAACGTCCTTCGGAAAAGCCTAGAGGATGGGAGACGCCGGTCCTCGGACGCGAACACTGAACCATCCCATTAGATTCCTGAATTTATTGTGAAAGTGAGCTGCTCCTATTGCGATCTGAGCCGATACTTAGATAGTGCGGGTGTAGCCTCCCGAGAGATCGGACAGTCGAAGGGTTCGGACTATTCCCGGTCCAACTTTTTCTCTTCAGCGCGGGCGCCGGCACATCCTTTTACTCATGAGTCTTGTCACCGTTTCTCCATCCGCCTCCGCAAATCCAAACGAATCGAGCTCTCCATCAACCGAAGAAATTGATCCTTACGAGGGAATTGACCTGCGCGATGTGGCCGCGCGTCTTTGCCGAGGTCTTGCACCCACCCTCGGGCTTGCCGCCCTGGGCCTGGCGGTCGCCTCTCTCATCTATCTTTTGGTCAGTCCCGTTACAACGGCCACGACCTCGATGAGGGTGATGTTCTCCTTTAGCGGATATGCAAAGGGCGAATATCCTGATAACTCAACGTTTCAGCCGGATGATTTGCGAGCCCCCGATATTATCACTGAGGCGCTCAAACGCCTGGGCCTCGATGTTAATGAAGACCTCCAAACCAGGGTGCGCGCGGCTTTGAGCGTCGAAGGGATCATACCGGCAAGCGTCACCAAAGAGCAGGACCGCATTCGAGCCACCGGCCGAACGCCCACCCCGTACATCCCCGACGAATACTTGGTCACCTTAACGCTCCCGCGCAAAATCCCGGTGAGCGATCGCCAGCGCGAGCGCCTGTTGACTGCGATCGTAAACGCCTATCAGGAGAAATTCCAACGCACCTATTCCTCGATTCCCACAGGAATCGGCAATGCCTTCGAATCGCTGCGTGGAGCCGATTATTACCAATATGAGATCATTTTAGATGCCGAAATTCAAAGCATCACGGCCTATCTTAACCGGGAGCTCGAGCAGGCAAAGACGTTTCGTTCCCAAACGACCAATCTGACATTCAGCGACCTGCTCTCGCAGACAAAGCTTTTCTCACAGGCTCGGGTGGACGAGACCCTGGGACTTATCCAGCAGAACGGCTTGTCACGGAATCGCGCAAACGCCCTCGTTGAGATCGATTACTCCCTGCGGACGCTCGAAGATAGGGAACAAAAGGCCATTGAGGACGAAAAGGTTATCGATGACCTGCTGAACAAATCCCAGGCCCGGGCACAGGATTACGTGCTGGGAAACAAATCTGCGGCGAATCAACAGCGCTCTGACGCACCAGTCATCGATCAGGGCCTGATTGATTCTCTTCTCAAGAACGACTCCACAAATTTCCTTATCCGCCAAGCACTCGACACCGGGCTGAAGGTCAAAAGTATCCAGGCGGAGAAAGCACAGCTTCAAGAGAGGCGTAAGGACATTGAAGATTATATGAATCGAAAAGGCGAAGACCAGTCGGCCCTCATCGGGCAGGTGCAAAGATCCCTCGGAAACCTCGAGGTCGCATATAATCGATTGATTAAGAATATTCGTGCGACTCAGGCTGATTTCGCGAAGCAACAATATGCGGACGCGATCCAGATCAGCATGGAACCCGTAACAGGAAGCCTCTTCAAACCTTTGGCCGTATCCGCCGCCGTCGGCGCAATCGTAGGGCTGGCCCTGGGAATGGGACTCAGCCTCCTAGGGGTTTATATTGGAGAAAAGTACGAGTGAGTTCGCTGGCCAAGGATCCGGCCGAACCGTGACGCCTTCGCTCAATGGTGCGTGTCTTTCTGGACGGAAAGGCCGTCAATCCTCAGCCAAGATAACCTGCCTGCGGCCCCCCCGTCTGGTGACCTTTTTCGGGAATCGGATAGGCGGCTCAATGGCAGATGGGAATTTCACGTGGATCGTGCATTTCCTGCAGCGGATGGGGCCAAGGCCTGCCTTCCCGTGGAACGCCAAGCTCGCTCAATCCGCATTTTCATTGAGCCGTATTGTGCGAATCGCCTCCTAAGCCTTGGCTGGTAATAGGACTTTAGGACACCGCGGAATGGGATGGAATTCGATAGCGAATTGAACTTCGCGCCTGCTCGCCAATCGCTCGTCGATAGGCCTTAGTCATGCGCCACGCCGAGCACGGCATGCTCCTTTGCCCGCTGTCCCATTCGCCAGCGTAAAATTTCTCTTCTCTATTTCCGCTCGAATGCGACGACCCTTCGCCCCAGCGTAGCCTTCCTTATCCGAAATGTCTCCTACGCCGCCTGATAGGTTGAACCCTGCCTTGGCTAGACGCGACGTAGCGCTCTGGTCTGCCGCCGTTATCCTCTTTGCGTTTCTCGAGTTTCTTGTAGCGCGCGAAGCGGCAGGCGGCTTGGTATTCACAACCACCCCTACCAACTACTACCATTATGCGACCGATGCTGCCTTATCGGGCCAGCTATCCCTGAAGATTTCTCCACGGCCCGAGTTGTTCTCACTCTCTGATCCCTACGATTCCGCCCTAAATCAGCCCTACCGGCTGCAGGACATCAGCCTTTATCGGGGAAAATATTATTTTTACTGGGGAATGTCGCCGGTCGTTCTCTTTTTTGCGCCGATTAAATTGGCAACCGGTTGGTGGCCGAGCGAATCCCTCGCTGTGGCATTCTTTGGGGTCGTATGCATTGCAGCCTTCAGCTGGATCCTTCTCGCAACCCGCCGCGTGTTTTTTCCAATGGCAGGTTGTTCCACAGCGATCCTTGCGGTTCTGTGCCTTGAGGCCTGTACATTACTCTTGGGTTTATCCGCAAATAACCACGTTTACGGAGTCCCAATATCCTGCGCTGCTGCCTGTTACAGCATCGCGTGGTGGGCCGCGCTGAGAGCCGTAATTACTCCGAAACGAACCGTTCAATGGAGCCTCGTGTGCGGATTGGCGCTGGCATTTGCCGTCGGCGCACGCCCGAATTACATCCTTTGGGCCCCGGCCTTCGTATTCGTGCTGTTGGCGGCAATCCGATCGTGGCCAGGCAAGAAGTATAAGATCATTATAGCCGCAATCGCACCCATATTTTTGGTGGTCGGCTGCCTTCTGTGGGTGAATTTGAAGCGTTTCGATCACGCGCTCGAGTTTGGGCAGAAATATCAGCTCAGTGGTTCGAGACAGTTAGACATCGCCTTTTGGGGCCCTAAGTATCTTGCAGGCGCTTGGAAAGCATACGGGTGGAATCCGCTTCAGCTGAATAGATATTTCCCGTTTGTGCGGAGGGGCCCGGAAGAGCCGTTCGGAATTTTTTGCGCGCTCCCTATTGCGTGGCTCGCAGTCGGGCTCATTTGCGTGCCCGCATGCCGTAAGTTGCAGGGCTGGCTCCGTGCACTTGCGCTCAGCTGTGCGCTCAGTTTCGTCGCCGGGTGCTTCTTCTCTGGGTCTGTTCTCCGTTACATGGTCGATTTTCTGCCGGGGATTGTGCTCGCGGGAGGGGTCTGCGCCCTTGCGCTTGATCACCATTATGGCAGGCGCCTGGCTTGCCGATCGATTCTCGCGACTCTGCTTGGAGTAAGCCTTCTTGCGGGCAGCCTGATTCAAATTGAATCCTGGAGCGTGAGTCGACCCATGCGCAGCCGCCTGCTCAGGCCACTCGCACGCGTCATCAATATCCCCGCATTTGCATGGGATGCCACCCACGCACCGCCGGCGGGTGGACTGCGACTGGTCTTGGACTTTCCCAAGGACCGCCTCGGCGCCTATGAACCCATTCTGTCTGTGCCGGATAAACCTTCCGGTGGGGTGTTGATTTTTGTGCATTACACGGATCCTAAACATATTCGCTTAGGATTCTTCCAGACAGGATCCACGCATTGGCTGTCTGAACCGATTCCCACGGACTATTCAGCTAACCACACGATTGATATCCGGCTTGGGGCTCTGGTGCCGCCGGAATCGCACCCGGCCTATGGGCAATGGCCTGAAGCTGCTGTGCAGGAAACGCTGGGACAGGTCGACATCCACTTCGATGACAGCCCTGTCTATCACACGACGCTTGATTTCGATTCCTCCCATGGGGACCCGGCACTGCCGGGAAGAAACTGCGTTTCACCGGGTGTCAGTGCCCCAGCTTTTACGGGAAAGATCCTCTCATCGCGGAGGCTCGCTCTCTCGCCGCCGGCGCCCCCTTTGAACGGCAGCTGGATGACCAATCCCATCGACTTCGCTTTTTATGGCATGCCCAACCTCGGTCCCGGGGACGAAGAGGTTTTCTTATCGGCGTCAGACTCGCGGGGACGAAGCACCCAATTGGTGATCAATCATCTTTCCAACTCAAGGATCGCCTTCGTCCTCAGGACAACCGGTCAGCCCGACAGAGAAGGCCCGGCATTACCTTCAATATCCATCGGCCCGCATCGACTCCTTTTGAGCATTGGCTCCTGGCGGGTAAGCCCCACCTCCAAACAACGGTCCCGTTTCGAAGTCTATCTGGACGATGTTTTGGTCCTCTCCGGATCAACCGACGGCCTCATAGGGGCTCCTTCCCTTGCCACCGCAGGCAGCCCGCTCGCCAACGCTGATCCCGGGCTGAAACCTTTCAGCGGCTTCATCACCGAGGCGATTCCGGTACCTGCTTCAGCTTCCGAGCTGACTTCGAGCGCACGCAATCGCCTCCATTATGGTCCATGGCGCCTGAGAGTCCGCTTCCCTGCAGGTCCTCCCCACGGATACCACGATCCGATACTGGTGAGCGGGACACCTGGAAAAGGGGATTTTATTTACGCGTTTTATCCCAAGCCAGGCACAGTGGCCTTTAGTCACGATTGCTGGGGCTACGGCGGCGAAACTTCGCGCACGGTGGCCATTGATCTCAACCTCGAGCATCAGATCGAGATCGAACACGGGGGTCTTTATCCACCGCTGAACGATCCTCTTTGGGCACACGTCCCTCCAAACAAACGTGCAGATTATAAGTCAAAACTGCGCATCACATTGGACGGCATTGTCGTCCTGGAAGGCAACTCATACTCCGCCGATGCTTCCCCAACCTCAATCACTCCTGGCATCAACTCAATCGGAGGCTCTAGCACGGCGCCCCAGTTTCTTGGGCAGCTTATCTCGGCCGAACGTCTTGATTGGTGATGCCCGCCAGCAAAAATTCACCAATCTCCTTCCCAAGGGAGATGACTCCCAACCATCAGGAATGGAAATGCGGGGCCAGGTCTGAGCTAAACCCATGAAATCTGGCCTTGGCGCTGAATTCCTAAGACCTTCGGGTTAGAATCTCCTTGGCGTAAGGCGCCCGGATCGATCCTCGCCTGGCGCCGCCCCTGGTCCGCTCTCCTCCTCGTGGTATTCGGCGTCCGTATTGACGTTCCAGAGATTGAAATTTCCCCCCTCGAGGTTTCGCACGGCCAGCATCGCCGTCATCATCGAGTGATCCTGATTGTTGTATTTATGCATGCCATTGCGGCCTACGACGTGCAGGTTTCCAAATCGGGCAAGCTCCGCGCGGACAACGTCAATATTAGCCTGGTAGCCCGGATCGTAAACCGGGTAGGCTTTCTCAACGCGGACGACGGCGCCTTCCACGACCCGACCTGACTTGAGGAGGCCCAGATCGACGAGCTCCCTCTTCCCCAGCTCAATCAGCGCCTCGTCCGCCGACGTCCAGAGACCATCGCCCTCGAAACAGAAATACTCAAGGCCGAGGCAGGTCGTGCCTTCGCGCCCGATCATCGCCTCGCTCCAGTTCTTGAAGTTCTGGATCCTACCCAGCTTCACTCCGGGCTCGTGGATGTAGATCCAATTGTCGGGAAAGGGATTCTCGCCCTCCACCACAAGCGCCACCGTGATGAAGTCGCGGTAGCGAAGCCTCTTGGAGGCGGCGCGCGACGCTTCCGGGAGCGGGGGATCAAAGGCGAGCACGGTCTCCTGGAGCGGCATGGAAAGGATAAACTGATCCGCTTGGAATGATTGGAGGGCACCGTCCGCCCCGCGCGAATCGATCGACGTCACACGGCCGCCTTCGTGACGGATTGCGACGGCCCGCGCTCCCATCACGACCCTACCTCCGCGTTGCCCGATCTCCGAAGCGGTCCGCTCCCACATCTGGCCGGGTCCCAGACGCGGATAGGAAAAAGTGTCGATCAGGGTCTTGATGACCGCACCGTCCGAATCAGCCTTTCCCTTGAATGCATTCAGGACTGCTTTTGATAGGGAAAGACCCTTGATCCGCTGTGCGGCCCAGTCGGCGCTCAATTCGCTCGTCGGAATGCCCCACACCTTTTCGGTGTAGGTCTTGAAAAAGATGGCGAAAAGCCTCCTTCCGAACCGGTTTGAGACCCAGTCCTCAAATGAGCGCTCGGGACGCTTTGGGAACAGGCGCGCATAGCCGTAGCTCAGGACGCAGCGGATGCTCGTCAAGAGCCCAAGATTGCTGAGCGCGTTCCAGGGCTTCAGCGGATAGTCGAAAAACTTCCGGCGGTAATAGATGCGCGACATGCGGCGCACCTGAATAAAGTCATCGGGGAGCCGCTCCTTCCACCACCGGGTGACCTCGGCGCTTTTGCTGAAAAACCTATGTCCCCCAATGTCAAAACGATAGCCCTTGTGCCGGACGGTCCGCGAGATGCCGCCCACGTACTCGGGATCCCTTTCAAGAACGGTCACGTTCCAGCCCGCGTTCGCGGCGTCAAATCCGGCGGTGAGTCCCGCGGGGCCCGCGCCGACAATCAGGACACTGCGCGGGGAGGACTGCTTGGCGGAGTTCGTCACGGATGCGGGAGGCAACGATTATCGCGGGGCGGATCGTCGAAATACGAGGTTTTTTCGGGATTGATGAAGTCACCGTGCTTTGGACCCATTCCGCCAACCGACTGGGACCGTGGTCAAGGCGGTAAAGGCCGTCTTCTATCCCCTCAGGCGCGACGAAAACCGTCGCCAAGCAAAAGCGAATTGGACTACGGTCCCCCGATGAAATGGATCCTGGCCATCCTTGCTGCGATGGGGATAGCGGCCCTCGTATTTCTGCAGATGCATTCCGTCAAGACCACGTATGTCAACGGATTAGCCCCCTACACGTCCCTGCCGGGCCTCGAATTCATCGTCGAGCGCGACTGCTACATCTTCAAATTCAAGGAGCACGACACGGACTGGCCGCTCCTCGGCGCAGTCGATACCGTTCCGGATCTGCCGGCGGAGGTCAAAACTGCGAACATCGGGGCGGAATTCCCCAAGGTTCGCATTCTCGACGTGGTGCGGGTCGGCGAACGCTTCCGGATTGTGTCGGTGCGCCGGGATGTGAGCCGCTCCGAAACCCGGGTCACCTTTGAGGTCCTTCTCCAGGACGAATCCACCCGGAAATACCCCAGGGTGGACGCCTACTGGATCCTGGACCATTCCCCCGAGAAGACCGGAGGCGCGCCCAAAGTCTTGGCCGCCTATGCCGTGCCGCTTAGAAGGGACTGAAATGCACATCCTTGTCACAGGCTCCAGCACGGGAATAGGGCGCGCCCTGGTCCAGCGGCTCGTCAGCGAGGACCATAACGTGTGGGGACTGGCCCGCTCGGACCAGTCCGGGTTCGCCGCCGGCAGGAACGGAACCTTCAACTCGTCCCGGTGCGACGTGGCCAATTGGGCGGAGATTGAACTCGCGGTCCAGCAGGTTGCGGCAAAGTGGGAGCATATCGACGGCCTCGTGTGCTGCGCGGGGTCGCACGGTGAGGTCGGGCCCGCGGTCGAGGCGGATCCCGCCCGCTGGAGTGCGACGATCCGCGCGAATCTTGACGGAACCTTCAACTCGATCCGGGCCTCGTACGGCCTCCTTTCCCGGGCTCCGAGGAGGGCCAAGATCGTGTGCTTCGCCGGGGGCGGCGCCACCAAGGCGCGACCCAATTTCTCGGGCTATGGAGTCGCGAAGACGGGCATCGTCAGACTGGTGGAGACGATCGCGGCCGAGGAGATCCAGGCGCCGCTCGACATCAATGCCGTGGCCCCGGGCGCGATTGCGACCCGGCTGACGGACGAGATCATTGGCCTGGGGCCCGACATTGCCGGCCAGGCCGAATTCGACTCGGCGCTAAAGCAGAAGGCCGGAGGCGGGGCCTCGCTCGAGCATGCCCTGGACCTCGTCGAGTGGCTCCTGTCGCCAAAGAGCGATGGGATCACGGGAAAGCTCCTCAGCGCTCCCTGGGATCCCTGGAAGGGTCTTGCGGAGCAGACCGCCAACCTGACCCGAAGCGACGTCTACACCCTCCGGCGGATCCTGCCGGAAGACCGGGGCATGAGCTTCTAGGGACGAAAGCCCACAGCTTACTTCACCGGAAAGTCCTGGCGAATGTCGCCCAAGCGGCATCCAAGGGAAGGCGTGGTCATCGAGGAACCGACCGTATTCCGGCCGTAGGTCAGGGTTGCGGAGGGGGCCCCGTAAAAAAGTACCGGCTCCTCCCAGATCAAGGTCCCGTCCAACTCCACGCGGAGGAGGCCGGTTCCTTTGGTAACCCCCGGGTTATCGAGCGCCGCAAACGAGGGAAGCATCAGCTTCAGGTGGTGCATGAGCTCGGGTCTCCAGTCAAAGACGGGGCTCGAGTAGGCCCCGTGGCTCCAGTGGTCCAGAAGGAGCCGGGCGCGGTTTCCCGGCAGCCATTCAATCCCGAGGACGTCCGCCTTGCCCGCCACACCCGTCGCCACGATGGGCTCGGTTCCCGAGCCGCGGCCCGTGAGGTCAAGCTCCAGGGATTCAAATGGGCCCGGCTTCCAATTGGGAATCGGCTCGCGGCTCCACGACAGGAGCGTCCCCTCATAGGAGCTCCTCATGGCCGAGGAACCGATCATGTTGGTAAGGACCTCGACCGGCGGCTTGGGCCCAATGTCACCGGCCCTGTTCCTCCACCAGACCGGCTGGCCGTTCATCCAGACAATGACGAGATCGTTGAAGAGCCCCTGGGGATAGGGGCCCGACACCGGGAGGATGGAGCCAAGCCGGATCCGGAAGACCGCCTCGCGGCGGGCGGGAACGGCAATGGGTTCGCTCTCCCAGTATCCGCCGCCCCACTTTTCGTAGGTGAGGACAAAATGGGTTGCGTCCGTCAGCCGGAGTCCCACGAGCTCCGCGGAGCCCGCCTTTCCGGCGACGACAAGCGGCTGGCTCATCGGGACAATCTCCTCCGGAATCGATAGGTTCAGGATGATGTCCCCCGCCGACCAGGGTATCTCCGGAGCCGGGATCAATGCCTCGCGGTGGACGTGGGCGATCGTTCCCGTGAATTTCCGCCCGAGCGCAGCGCTTCGGATGTCGCTTCCCACCTGCAGAAATTCCGGGACGCCGTCGTGGTGCTGCCTCTGCTGGGTCACCACGGGCCGGCCGTCGACTGAGATCTTGAGCCAGCTTTTTGCCGCATGGACCTGGCCCGCCGTCCACCCCGAATAGACCGGATGTCCGTCCGGGGGAAACAGGGCCCCTCCTTCGAACTTCAGGCGATACGACCGCCCCGGCATCACCTCGATTTCCTGGCTGTAGACGGGCGCATCGCCTGCGCTCTCATAGCCGAGGCGGATGACCCCCTTCTGCTTGTAATAGACGAAGAAATAATCGGCCTCGTATTCGACGCCTGACACGAGGAGCGGCTCGAGGACCCCGACCTTGTCGACCGGAAACGTGACATCCATCACCACCGGCCCGGGAAGCTCGTGGCGAAGGCGTTCCCAGGCGCCAGCCGGGGCGTCAAAGACCCGCGCCAGGGAGTGGTAGGCTGCAGGGTTTCGATTCTCGAGAAGCCCGTGAAGCGCAACGCTCTGAAGGAAGGCGAGGAAGAACGTAGCCGCCGCAGAGAAGCCGAAGACCCAGCGGAGAAGGACCAATCCCCTCCCCAACCCACTCCGACGGTCGGCGGCCCACCGCTCCACCCACGCCCAGCCGAGGAGCGCAAGCCAAAGCCACCACGGCAGAAAATCGACCACGTAGCGGGCCGCCGCCGTATTGAAGCAGCCAAGGAGAAGGGAGGTCCCGAGCGCCATGCCGAGGAGGATCGCCGCAAGGGCCGCCTCCCCATTCGGCCGTTTCCTTCCGAAGAATCCAAGCGCCAGCGCCGACCACCAGATGACCGGGCACACGACCAAGGCACCATAGACAAACTCCATCCCGTAATAGCCCTCGGGGATCTTCGTCCACGATATCGGATGGAGGAACGGGAAATAGCGACCCCATTGGGGAGCCTGCAGAAAATAGGCCTGCAGGTTGTAGGGCAGGAAACTCAGCAGGAAATGGTGGGCTTTCGCCTCGTAGGAAGCCGTCAGCTGATAGTTGAGGCCGAATTCGAGCGGGTTCCCAAATCGGCCCCAGTTGTAGGCCATGAGCCCGGAGAAGACGGCCGCAAACGGGAGCCCGGCCGCGAGGAGCGCGAGGAGGAGCGGCCGAATTCGGCCTGTCACCCCCGGTCCGCCCGAAGCCCGCCATCCGACCGCGAGAACGAGGATCGCGAGGGCCGGGCCCGCGGCCACAAGCGTGGGCCGGCAGCCTATGGCGAGGCCGAGCGAAAGCCCGGCGACTGCGAGCGCCCACCAGGGCCGCCTCCTCTGCAGGGCGAGATAGGCCGAGGCGACAAGGCAAAGCATGAACAGATGGCCCGCCGCTATCGGCATCTCCCAGATCGAGCCCCGGCGAGCGAGGCACAGCTGCCCCGCGGAGAGCCCCAGGACCACGGGGCCCGCGAGCTTTGTCAGGAGGCTCGAACGCGGGAACCGCTCCTTTAGAATCCGGAGCCAAAGCCAGCTCGCGAGGAGGAAGCCGCCCCCCACAAAAAAAAGCGTCGCGGCAATGAAGGGGAGGTCCGATCCAAAGAGCACCCTAAAGGGCCAGAAGAGGAGGACGGCCGGAACGACGCCAAAGTAGAGGTAGTAGTGCCCCCGGAAGTAACTCACGTCGTGAAGCGCGATCCCCGGGGGGCGCTTGGCCGGATCCCAGGGATTCTCGGCATGCTTGAGCGCCTCCGGCACCGGGACGTCCATCGCGAGCGAGCCCTTTCTGAAGCCGCCGACAAGCATGTTGTAGTAGTCGTGCTCGGTCTTCCCGAATTCGACCGGGCCCCAGCCTGCCATCGCGGTCCAGTAAATGAGGGCGACGCCCCCAAGAAGGACGAACAGGATCGCAAGCCGGTGCCAGGGACTACCTGGAACACCGGGCCCGACGTCCGCCCCTGAGGCGTGGAAGACCTTCCAGCGCAGGAGCGCATAGCTGGCGGACATCTGAAGGAGGTTGGCGCCTCCCGCCGCGATCCAGCCGGGTAGTCCCATGGCCTTGTGGAAAAGGAGGAAGGACGGCCATTGAATCAGGAACGTCACGACGACCGAAAAGAGGTATTCCCCAAGCTGGTGGTGGGTCGTCGACCTGCGGTCCCCGAAGGTCCAGAGCTTGTTGAGCGTGAAGTGAAGGACGAGCGCCGGGGGATAGGAGACGATGAACGCGAGCTCCGGTCCGAGCCCGACAAGCCGGCCGAAGAGCGCGTTTAACGCCATGAAGAACACGGTCACGACGGCGCCCACGGCGGCAAAACGCAGGATCCGCCCGGAGAAGACCTTTCGGTAGCCTTCGAGAAGGGCGGGATTTCGCGGCAGATCGGACATCAAGATCCCCAGTCTATGATAACTGCGTCCTTCGGTGCGCGCCTAAAGCGCCCGCCTCGCCTAAAGAGGCGGAGCCAAGGAAGCGGGAAAAACGCCGTCGGCATGGGGGAATTCAGGCGGCGGACGCCTTCCTTCGGAGAACCCGAACGAGAGGCCAGATGAGGAAGAATGCCCACCCTAGCCCGCTCACGAGGGCCGTCATCCAGAGCCTCGCGGTTCCAACGAAGCGAAGTTCGACCGTGTGGACGCCCGGGGGCACGGGCACGGTGACCAGGTGATCGCGCGATACCCCCACGGGCACCTCCCGGCCGTCGAGCGTCGCCCGGTATCCCGGCATAAAGACACGGAAGGTCTCCAGGAGGCCGCCCTGCTCGGTCGTGACCTGGGCGCGGTAGGGAAGAAATGAATCGAGCCGGATCGGCAGCTTCGATGGGTCCAATTTTGAGACGTAAAGGTTCGCGAAGAAGCCGCCCTCGTGGACCAAGCTGTTCCCCGGCTCCCCGGCAATGGTCAATTTGTAATGCTCCGGTGTCGCGCCCGAATTCCAGAAGGACAGGACGCTTGTCCGATTCTCCCCCACCCCGAACGAATGCTCGAGGCCCGAGTCCGGCAGATGGTATTCGCGGTACGAATGCTCGGCCTCAAAGATCATGTATCCGCTGTAGTCCCTTGCCGGATCAAACTCGTAGCGCAGGAGCAGGTGCTCGCCCGGTTCGACCGTGATCCTGGGCTCGACCGAAAACCATGTCGTCGAATTCGGGAGCGGATGGCAGGTGAGCCGGATTCGGGTGACCCCGTGCGCCTCCATGACGGCCGCGTCCTGCATGGGACCGATCCGAAGCTTCCCCGAGGCATCGAGGAAGCGGCTCTCCAGGACCGGGTCGGTCTTTCCGTGCGAAAAATACGTCGGAATCGGAAGGAGAAGATAGGCGTAGGCGTCCAGCATCGCATTCTCGGTCCGGAGGCTCTTGTCCGTGGCCGAGGCGCTGGCGATGACCGTATAGTCATGGCGCACGAAGTGAACGCATTGGAGGCCGTTCCAGGCGACAAGGGCGCCCAACAGGGCGCCCGTCGCGAGACGCGCGCCCCGTCCGTGATCGGTCGCCGTCGCAAGCCACACGACCCCGCCCATGGCCGTCACGCTGGCGATCAGCGGCGCCGTGCGCAGGTCAAGCGGCAGCCCGCACATGGCAATGAAATCCACCGGGAACCGGCCCAGCAGAAAATTGCTGACCAAGGGAACCCTGAAGAAACAGATCACGAGGCCAACGGCCGCCGCAAAGAACAGCTTTGCCCCCGGCGGCCTCGACCCAAAGAGCGAGGCTACGCAGAGCAAGAAGACGGCGATAAGGCCAAAGCCCGGCTGAAATATCTGGAACCGGTCCATCGGCGTCTTGAGCGGCCGGATCCAGTCCATGAAACTGGCCGTGTTGGAGGCCAGGATATTGAGGGGCGGCGTGAACATCCCTGCACGGCCGACCCATGCCTCGGCGATCGCGGCGCCAGAGAGCGCGGAAAGGAAAAGGAGCACAAAAGCGTGGCGCTCAAAGTCCTTCCTGCCGGTCACCCGGAATCCGCCGATGCAGAGAAGCCACACGGCCGCGCTTGCCCCGATCCAGCAGAGCCAGGGCCTGCTCGTGAGGGCGATGACGAGGGCGCCCAGGGCCGCGCACACGGCCCATCCCGGCACCCGCGGGCGGAGCGCCAGGCGTCCGGCTCCCGCAAAGAACAGGGAAAGCCCCACGATCTGCACGAGTTCAGCCCGCATCGAATCGGCGTGGTCGATCCTCGGCAGCTCGCTCATCGATGTGAAATAGAAGGCCCCGAGGACGGCAAAGGCGGCCGCCCCTGCGAGGAGGTTTTTCCACGACTCGACGCCCCGGACCATGATGAGCCCGGTCTGGAGGAAGAGGGTCACCATCGTGGAGAGAAACGCGATCGGCGGGTGGCACATCCAGACCAGCGCAAGGCCCGCCCCGAGCGGAATGTAGCCGCGCCCGTCCGGGAAAAGCGCGGTCCGGCCGTTTCCGTAGAGGACAAGCGGCAGGGCCGAAAAGGCCATGTAGGACATGTACGCCTCCGAGCGAAGGACCGTCGAAAGCCAGGCGGGGGTGCCGAGGTAAAGGAGCGAGAGGCCCAGGGCCGCCCAGCGCCGGTTCGGGATGAACCGGACCGCAGAGGCATAGAAGCCCACGCCTCCCACCGCGGCGCTCGTCACGACCGTCAGGTGCTGGAGGGCAAACGGGCCCAGTTGCCTGAAGGTGAGGAAATCCCAGACGCGGGCCACGAGCATGTAGATGGGGGCCGAGCGGAACAAATGGACCGAGCCGTTCCAGGCGTACTCGCCCTGGCCCACGGTCACCAGGAACCGGCCGTGGCGGACCTGCTCGATATAGTCGGCCAGCATGTAGCCGTACCAGCGGCCGTCGACGCCGCCAATCAGGTGGCCCGTCAGATACGGGTACATGATCGCGACCGAGGCCGCGACCAGGATTGCCACGCGAAAGAGTTCAGGGATGGAGGCCCGCCGGGGGGTTAGCGCCTCGATGAATCGCATTCGTCCAAGGAAAGGGGTATCAGGGGAGCCGTGACAAGCCGCAAGCGGAAGTCCGTCGTCACGGCCGGGGTTCCGGGAACCGCTCCACGCTCACGATCCACCCGGTAAAGTTCGGCCCGCAGGTCGATCCCCCGATCGGGTTCCTGCCAATCTTGATCTCATCGCTCGTCGACGGGTGGCACGCGTAGACTCCGTCGAGCACAACCCGCCCGTCGAGCGTGACGCGCACCGCCTTCGATTTGTTGAGAGGCGAACCGGGCGGATACAGGGCCGGAAATGAAATCGCGAGCCGGTGGGTCCGTCCGTAGTCGACCTCGACCGGCTTTCCGACGATGCCGCCAATCCCCCAGTGATCGAACCCGATCGAGAGGTGCCTCGGGTCGAGGTAGTGCACGTAGACAAAGTCCCCCGCGCCCGTGACGCCGGTCACGACGAGCGGCTCCTGGGCTCCCATGGCGCCGAAGGGAAAGTCGACGCTCATTTCGACGGCGCCGTAGCTTCCGCTTCTCGAAATGGAGGGCAATGTGCCGGCGTCCACCTGGCGCGCGCCGGCGATCCTGCCCGAGAATTCCCGGCCGGCCGCCGTGGATCCGTAGGGGTTGGTCCCGATAACCGCCGTCTCCGGGGAGCTCGGATAGAAGACCTGGTCGACATTGAGGAGCGCGCGGCCGTCAAAGATCACGACGAGCCTGTCGGGGGCGGCCTGGGCATTTTCGGAGGATTCCGAGGAAGAAGCGCCGGCCATGGAGCCCATCCAGATCTTGACCCCGTGCGGCGCCAGGGGATCGTAGGCGACCCATTCGCTCTCGGGGCCCCCGGAGCCAAAGTGGTCGAGCGCAAACCGAAGGCGATTTGCGCCGTCATAGACGCAGTAGAGAAGATCGCTCTCCTTGCCGCTTCCCGTGACGAGAAGCGGGTCGGCTCCGGCGCCTTTTGCCGTCGGAAGGAAGAGCGTGAGCTCAACCGGCGCGGCCCTTGTGAAGAGTGGCGCCATCCTGGGAGGTTTCTCAAGCGGCAACCGGGTGGCTTTCAGGATGACGCCGGAAAAACCCTGTTGCACCCCGCCCGTGAACCACGTGTGGCGCCCGATGCTGAGCGTCAAGGGCGAGGACGGGTAGCAGTCGAGCGCTGTCCGGAGCACCTCGACGCCGTCGACCTTCAGCTGGAGGTCGCGCTTTTCTGAATCGAACTCGGAGCGCGTCCAATCTGAATAGAGGGGATGGCCGAAGGGCGGAAGGAGCGAGCCGCAGCGCGCCTCGACGACAATCCTCCGGTCGGAGGGGACGGCAAAACTTCGGCTGGATAAGAGCCCTGTCCCGGCATGAAAGAAGCCGAGGCGTGCCATGCCCTCGGGCAGGTATTCGATCTGGAGCCAATCCCGGGCGTCCGGTTGGCGGCCGGTCTCAAAGAGAGGCTCGGGCAATTCGGGAGGATGATCGGGTAGCTTTAGGTCCATGCGGAGTCCTCCGAAAGCTTCGCCGTGGGAGCGTTGCCAGGCGTAAGCCGGCCCGTTCACCATGCGGGCAACACGGGTGAAATAGTCCGGCGTCGGAAACCCGTCCGTGTACACGGCCATACCGAAAAAGAGGGAGACGGCCGCGAGCAGGACGCTGGCACACCCTGCGAGCCAGGATAGGCGGGCGAGCTTCGCCCGCTGGCCGAGCGCCAATGACCCGATTCCCGCCAGGATGAGGCCCGCATTCGCGAAATCGCCCGGGTAACGGGCGGTTGTGCCAAAGAAGCAGGCGAGGAACGCAAGGTTGCCAATGAACGCGCCCGCAACCGCCACCGAAATCAGGATTTCTCCCCTCCTCTCTCCCGGCTCGTCCGAACGGAAGCGCAGAAAGGCAGCCAGCCCGAGCCAGGCCCACGGCAGATACCGAAGGAAACCGTAGGGCTGCCCCATCGGGGCCGCGAAAAAGGGAAAGTAGGACTGCCAGAGGCCGGCATTGAACAAATAATAGGCCGCGTGCGGCAGCAGGAAACCCGGCGACATCTGTTTCAGCGCAATGAATTTCTCGCCGGCCAGCTGGTAGTGCATGCCGAATTCCGCCACCGATCCGAATCGGGCCCAGTTGAAGGCGAGAAGCCCGATCCCGCAGGCCGCGGCCGGGACAAAGGCGGCGAGAAGCCGCCTCCAGAGGGCCCTCATCCGGTCCCGTCCCGCGCCCGAGTCCCCGGGGTGAAAGAAGACGGGGACGAGGAGAACAACGGAGCACGCCAGGTAGTTGGGCCGTGCGCCGACCGCGAGGCCGAATAGGAGCCCGGCCAGGGCGAGCCAGGCCAAAAGGCGCTTCTCCGAGTGAAGGGCCCGGTAGACCGCAATGAGCATCAGCGCCTGGAGGAAGATGGCGCAGGAAATGGGGACCTGGTAAAACTGGGGCCCTTCGACGAGCAGCGTCAGCGGCGTCGCCCAGGCGAGGCACACCCAGCCAGCGACCAGGAAAAGGAAGGGCGCTGCAGGAAAATGACGCCGGCGGAGGGCGAAAAGGAGGCCCATGCCGGCCCAGACTGCGGCCGAACAGAAAAGCGCGACCGCGACCGGCTCGTCAAGATACCTGCCGGTCAAGGCCGCAAACGGCCAAAAGAGGATCAGGACCGGGGTCACCCCGAAATAGAGGTAATAGTGTCCCTTGTAGAGGGACATGTCGTGGACCCGGTACGGGGCGTTCGCGACCGGATCATAGGGGTCCTTGAGCGCAAGGAGCGCCGGATGGGGTTCGATCGCGGCGTAGAGGTGCCCCGCGCGAAACCCCGCGGTTTCCAAGGGGTAATAGCCCTCCGGGTCCTTCGAGGTCATGAGCCAGGAATCTCCCGGTTTCTCCGCCGTCCAGAGATAGAACCCCCCCACAACGAGAGCCAACACGAGCCCCACCAGCACTTCCCGCAGCTTGGCCCTCGGCGGGGGCGCGGGCGGGGTTTCCAGGGACATCTTCCCAGATAATCGGGGCCCTCCAAGGCCTGACAAGCCTCGCGTTCAAGGAATTAATCCCTTGCTAGGGGCCCCGGCCCCTGCAATGCCATCGAAGGGTGTCACCCTCCGCTGCTTCCATGACCCAACCTGTTGATCGGCCACTGGCTTTCGCCATTGTCGGCTGCGGCTTGATCGGAAAGAAGCGCGCCTCGGCTTTGTCCCATATTTCGGGCGTCCGGCTCGCCTCGGCCTGCGACGTGGACCCTGCGCGCGCTTCGGAGGTCGCCAAGGCTCATCCGGGTTGCAGGGCCTTCACCGATTTTAGGGACGCGCTAGCGGATCAGGCGGTCGACGCTGTCATAGTGTCGACCTTGAATTCATCCCTGGCACCCATCGCCCTTCAGGCCGCAAAGGCCGGCAAGCACGTCCTTGTCGAAAAGCCCGGTGCGCTCTTTGCCGGTCAACTGAGGGACCTTGCAGCCGCGGCGGCCGCCTCGGGCGTCCGCGTGCGGATCGGCTACAATCACCGCTACCACCCGGCACTCCTCAAGGCCCGGGAGCTGGCCGATAGCGGGGTCCTCGGCCCCCTCATGTTCATCCGGGGCCGCTACGGCCACGGGGGCCGAAAGGGCTATGACCGCGAATGGCGCTCAGACCCCAAGCTTTCCGGCGGAGGCGAATTGATTGACCAGGGGGTCCACCTGATCGACCTGTCGCTTTCCTACCTCGGGGACTTCACGACCATCGAGGGGCACGCCTCCACCCTCTTCTGGGACATGAAGGTCGACGACAATGCTTTCCTGTCCCTGAGGACCCAGGCGGGCCAGACCGCGTGGCTTCAGGTCAGCTGCACCGAGTGGAAGAACCTCTTCTCCTTCGAAATCTACGGCCGCGTCGGGAAGCTCGCGATCGACGGCCTCGGCGGAAGCTACGGAACGGAGCGCCTCACCCACTACCGGATGCTCCCGGAAATGGGCCCTCCGGAGACCACCTCCTGGGAGTTCCCCAAAGGCGACGCGTCCTGGGCCCTGGAAACCACGGCCTTCTGCGAGGACATCCGCCTCGGCCGGACGCCCGTGCCGGGCCTCAGCGAAGGCATCCGGACCCTCGAGATCGTGGAGGCCATTTACCGGAAAAGCGGCTACCCCTCTTCCTCATGATCATCACACGCTCCCCCCTGCGCGTATCCCTTGGCGGCGGCGGCACGGACCTGCCGAGCTACTACAAAGAGCACGGAGGCTTCCTGATCGCCGCGGCGATCGACAAATACGTCTACATCACCAAGCACACGACGTTCCAGGAGGAGATCATCGTCAAGTACTCGAAATTGGAGCGCGTCGCCTCGGTCGACAAGATCGAGCACCCCATTGTCCGCGAGGCCCTGAAGCTTGTGGGGGTCACCGACCCCCACATCGAGCTCACGTCCATGGCCGACATTCCCGGCGGCACGGGACTCGGCTCCTCGGGCAGCTTCACGACGGCGCTCCTCAGGGCGCTCCACGCCTACAAGAAGAACCTCGTCTCCCCCGCGGAGCTGGCCGAGCAGGCCTGCGACATCGAGATCAACAAGCTGGGCGAGCCGATCGGCAAGCAGGACCAGTACATCGCCGCCATCGGGGGCATCACGGCCTTCACCTTCCACAAGGACGGCCGCGTCGAATACCGCCCCTGCAAGATCTCGGAGGAGACCCTCTACAATCTCGAGGACAACCTGCTCCTTTTCTTCACGGGCTATTCCAGGAGCGCCTCGTCGATCCTGAAGGACCAGAACGACCGCTCGAAGAAGAACGACGCGTCCATGCTGGAGAACCTTCACTTCACGAAGGAGCTTGGCTACAAGTCGCTCGCCTGCCTCGAGAGCGGGAGCCTCGAGGAACTCGCCATGCTCATGGACGTGCACTGGCAGCGCAAGAAGGCGCGGAGCTCCGGCATGAGCAACCCCCGCATCAACGAGTGGTACGACTGCGCGATGGCCAACGGGGCCCTGGGCGGGAAGCTGATCGGGGCCGGCGGCGGGGGTTTCCTCATGTTCTACGCGGGCGACAAGACGAGGCTCCGGCATGCGATGCGCGAGAAGGGCCTCCAGGAGGTGCGCTTCCGCTTCGATTTCGAGGGGACGAAGGTCCTGGCGCAGAACTGACGCAAGGGAATGCCTCGCCAGCCATCGTCACCCAACCGGCAACAGGTCCCCGTCCAGGGGACGCCAGCGTCCGCCTCGACCGGGCCTCGGGCCGCCCGCCCTTCCGTATGAATCCTGAGGAACTTCCCGTGGCGATCCTTGCCGGGGGTCTCGCCACCCGGCTAAAGCCCATCACAGAGAAGGTGCCGAAGCTTCTGGTCGAGGTGGCCGGCGAACCCTTCTTCTCCCACCAGATCCGGCTCCTCAGGAATTCGGGGCTTCGGCACCTGGTGGTGTGCGTCGGCTACCTCGGGGACCGGATTGTCGAGGCCTACGGCGACGGCTCGAAATGGGGCGTCAAGATCGAGTACGCCTTCGACGGACCGAAACTCCTCGGCACCGGCGGGGCGCTGATCCGGGCGCTCCCCCTCCTGGGCGAAGCCTTTTACGTCCTCTACGGAGACAGCTACCTGCCGATCGATTACAGGGCGGTCGGCGACGCCTTCCTCAAATCCGGGAAGCTCGGCCTCATGACGGTCTTTGAGAACCGCGAGAAGTACGACTCGAGCAATGTGTGGTATGAGGGGGGGCGGATCCGGGCCTATGACAAGAGGACGAAGCTACCCGCCATGCGCCACATTGACTATGGGCTCGGCATCTTTCGCCAACCGGCCTTCGATTCCTTTCCCCGCGGCGAAAGCGTCGACCTGGCCGATGTCCAGAAGTCGCTCCTAGCCCGCGGCGAACTCGCGGGTTTCGAGGTCACCCAGCGGTTCTACGAGATCGGCTCCCATGCGGGGCTGAGCGAACTCGATCACCTCCTAAAAAATCAATCCTAGGCCCCCACTGGCGCCTCGCATTCACCCGACGCTTTTGCATCTTCCTCCCCATGTCCTACTCCGCACAACACCTTAAGGAAACGGCCGAAATCGTGGCCAAGATCAACCCGGCCGACTGCGAAAAATGCGTCGCCGAATTACGCGCCGTAAGGGAGCACGGGGGCCGCCTCTTCATGCTGGGCGTCGGCGGAAGCGCGGCCAATGCGTCCCACGCCGTGAACGATTTTAGAAAGATCGCCGGGATAGAGACTTATGCGCCGACCGACAATGTCTCCGAGCTCACGGCCCGCACGAACGACGAGGGCTGGGCAAGCGTTTTCGTCGAATGGCTCCGGGTCAGCAAGTTGAACAGCAAGGACTGCCTCTTCATCCTCTCGGTCGGCGGCGGCAACGTCGAAAAGAACGTCTCCCCGAACCTGGTGGCGGCCCTCCAGCTCGCGAAGCAGGTCGGCGCACGGATCATCGGGATCGTGGGCAAGGACGGCGGCTACACGGCCAGGGTCGCCGATGCGTGCGTCATCATTCCGACCGTGAACGCCAACAATGTCACCCCGCACAGCGAGGCCTTTCAGGCGGTCGTCTGGCACCTTTTCGTCTCCCACCCCGACCTCAAGGTGAACCAGACCAAATGGGAGTCCGTGGCGGCCAAGCCCTGATCGGATGGCGTCTCGCCCCGCAGTATTCCTCGACCGGGACGGCACGCTGAACGTGCAGCTCGTGCGCGACGGCAAGCCCTATGCGCCCGAAAGGCTGGACGAGTTCCGCCTCTACGAGGGGGCGCCCGAGGCCTGCCGGGCGCTCAAGGCCGCCGGCTTCGTCCTCGTCGTTGCGACGAACCAGCCCGACGTCGGACGGGGCCTCGTCGCCCGGGAAACCATCGAGGCGATGCATGCCCTCCTTCTTAAGCAGATTCCCGAGATCGACCGGGTGGAGGTGTCCTATGACCCGGGAAGGGGCGAGCTTGCGCCGCGGCGCAAGCCCGAGCCCGGCATGCTCCTCGATGCAGCGCGCGAGCTCGACCTGGACCTTTCCCGATCGTGGATGGTCGGGGACCGCTGGAAAGACATTGTGAGCGGGAAAAAGGCCGGGGTCAGGACCGTGTACATTGACTACGGCTATTCCGACGAATTCGACACCGAGCCCGACTATACCGTGAAGACGTTTCCCGAGGCGGCGGCGGCAATCCTGGCCGCGGACCGTTCCGCTTGCCGGACCTAATCTCCTTGCCCGGTTTCCAACGGTCACCTCAATAAAAGCACAAAACAATGAAGACCCTCAATGACCTGAAGATTCAACTGTATGCGGACGGCGCCGACAAGGCGGGCATACTCGACCTCTACGCAAAACCCTACATCAAGGGGCTCACGACGAACCCGAGCCTCATGAAGAAGGCCGGCATCAAGGATTACGAGGCGTTCGCAAAGGACATCCTGAAGACCGTGACGGCGAAGCCCATCTCGCTCGAGGTCTTCACCGACGACTTCACCGACATGAAGCGACAGGCGCTCAAGATTTCGGCGCTCGCAAAGAACGTCTATACGAAGATCCCGATCACGAACTCGCGCGGGGAATCCTCGCTTCCGCTCATCCGGGAGCTCGCGAAGCAGGGCGTGAAGCTTAACATCACGGCGATCCTGACGCTTAAGCAGGTCGCCGGGGTCGCCGATGCGCTCAATCCGGCGGTTCCCTCGGTCGTATCGGTTTTCGCGGGGCGGATCGCCGACACCGGCGTCGACCCGGTGCCCCTCATGCGGGCTTCGGGCGCCCTTCTGGCCGGGCACGACAAGGCGGAGCTCCTCTGGGCGAGCACCCGGGAAGTGCTCAACATCTTCCAGGCCGAGGAATGCGGCTGCGCCATCATCACGGTGCCCCACGACATCCTGGGAAAGGCCGCAAAGATGCTCGCCATGGACCTGACCGAGCTCTCCCTCGATACGGTAAAGATGTTCGCCAAGGACGCCGCGGACTGCGGCTACACGCTCTAAGGCGGCCCAATTGTCATTTACCTCCCCGGCGGGCTCCTGCAATGGTAGGGGTTCGCCTGTCTCCCTATGCCCACTCGGACGCGCCCCTTGAGTTACGTTTGCCTGGCCCTGGCCCTGGCGGCCCCGGCCATCGCGGCAAATCTTGACGGATCAACCCCGGAGGTCGGAAACGCCGAGGCCGCGCGCCTTTACGACGAGGCCAACGCCTACGTCAACAACATGGCCGAGGGGGACTACTCCTACGCCTATCTCCAGTTCTACTGGAAGCGCGCCCAGTCCAACATCGACCGGATACGCCGGGTCTATGCGGATTCCCCGACGGCAAAGGCGCTGGCGCAGGGGAACCCGAAGGTCGGCCCCTTCGCGCTCGACTACTTCAAGAACCGCGTCCTCTACAACCTTGAGCTGAAGCGGCTCGGGGCCTTCGACGACGTCAACTGCGCCATCTTTCTCTACGGGCGAAACGAGGACCGGAGCGATGCGAAGCGCAACGAGGCCCTCGCGAATATTCTCGAGGTCTTGGCGCGGCGGCAGCGCTGGGGGGAAGCCCTGCGTTTCCCCGTCCTGGCCGCCCACCGGCCCCTCCTGCTAAAAAGCATCTTCAGGGTCGCCGCCTTCTACGGCAGCGAGCCGATCGTGAAGCAGATGACGCTCTCGACGTCGCCCGCTGAACGGAAGGCGGCGGGATTCGACGCCTTGCAGGCCGAGGCCCTCGCGCTTCAGGGAAAACCCCGGGGCGACCTCACCCGATTTGTCGACGGCCATCCCGATCCGGCCGTGCGCGCCGCGGCGCTCACGGGAGTGGTCGAGCGCGACATCCTGATCCGCCGGTATGAGCGTCTGCGGATCCCCTTCAGGGACGCGATCCAGACGGTCCACCTGGTCGTCCAGAATACGCCCCTTCGGGACAACGTCCCCTCGCTCGCAGCGAGGCTCTTCGCGGCCGATCCGGAAGCGGGGGCCCCGCTCCTCGCCGTCTACCGCGCCTCCCTCGGCAACGAACCCGAACGGTCCGCCCCGGTTGAAGCCCAGCTCGCCTATCTCCAGTACGGGGCGGATTCGGGCCGTCTGGAGGGCGTTTCGTCGTATCTCGCGACGGCCCGGCTTCCGGCGCCGGTGCGGAGGGCCTGCGAACTCAAGCTGATCGAGCTCTACGCCGAGGCCGGCCAGACGCAGGAGGCGGACAAGGCCCGCGAGGCGTTCGCGCCGGCCGGCACGCCGGACGCCGACGACGCAGCGCTCGCCGAATTCCGCGGGCGGATGGATTCGATCGATTCCCCCCTGGTTGTCCGCGAGAAGACGTTTGCCGAGATGCCGATCTCGGATCCGTGCGTCATGGCCACCGCCATCATGGAATGGAGCCTCACGCCCAACCGCTCGCAGCGCGGCGCCACGCCCTGGGACGCGGTCGTCAAGCGGTACGCCGGCGGATTTGCAAACCTCCCCCTGCCCAAGTCCGCCGAGGTGGGCGACGCCGCGAGCACGCTGAAGCCGTACTAGAGGGTCCAACGTCGCCACCCGCCAGTGAACATCCTTTTCGTCAATTACGGCGACTTCACCACCAACAGCCTGAACCACATAGGCGGGTTTGCGAACGCCCTCTGCGCCCTGGGCCACGCCTGCATCGTGGCGGTCCCCTCCGGAAAGGACACGGTATCCGCCCTGTCGGGCCCCGCCTTCATTCCGGCCCTCTACAACGACCTCCTGGAGCACCCCTCGCCCTTCCCCGACGGGCGGGGTGCGGACCTGATCCACGCGTGGACCCCCCGGGAGTTTGTCCGGAAGTTCGTCGTGTCGTACCAGAGGGTGGCCGGCCCCGGCGCCCACCTCCTGATCCACCTTGAGGACAACGAGGAGTTCCTGGTCTCCGGATTTGCCCAGAGGCCGATCGGCGAGCTTCGCTCACTCGGATTCGCGGAGCTCGACTCGGTCCTCTCGGACAGGCTGCCCCACCCGGTCCGGCACAGGACCTTCCTGCGCCTCGCCGATTCGGTGACCGTCATCGTGGAGCGGCTTAAGGAGTTTGTCCCCGCAGGCGTCCCCTGGTCGGTCCTGAAACCCGGGGTCGATCCGGTGTACCTGCTCCCCCGGAAGGCGGACCCGAAGATTCGGGGGGAATTCGGGCTCGCTCCGCACGAAAAGCTGATCGTCTTCACGGGAAGCAACACCTTCGCAAACGAGCCCGAGATGCTGGACCTCTACCGGGCGGTCCGGCTGCTCAACCAAAGGGAAATCCCGACGCGGCTCGTCCGCACCGGGTTCAACCGGCCGCAATTCCTCGAGAGCCTGACGGACGACCTGAAGGCTTATGTGCTCGACCTGGGCTTCATTGAGAAAGCCCGGCTCCCGGGACTCCTCGCCGAGGCCGACGTCCTCGTGCAGCCGGGCCGGCCCGGACCGTTCAACGATTACCGCCTGCCCTCGAAGCTTCCCGAATTCCTGGCGTCCGCTCGCCCCGTCGTCCTTCCTCCCACGAATATCGCGCTCGAGATGCGCGACGGCGTCGAGGCGCTCTTTCTCTCGAGCGGTACGCCCGAGGATATCGCCGATGCCTGCGCGCGCGTCTTCCGCGAGCCGGGCCTCGCCGAAAGGCTCGGGAAGAACGGCGCCGCATTCGCCAGGCGCCACTTTGACCTCGCCGCCAACACGGCGGGGCTCCTTAAGGCCTATGAGCAGGTGCTCTCGCGTCCGATCCGGACTCGATGGTCGCAGATCCGGGGCGGCGCAGGGAGCGATCTCACGGTTGCCGCGCGCGACCTGGCCGACGCCCTGCAGCCGGCGAAGGCCGGTGGCGCCCGGCGGGAGGACCTTTCGGCGTTGGCGGAGGACCTGGCCGACCTCGTACAGAGTGAGGACGGGCGCGCGTCCGCGGCCATCGCAGCCCGGGACGCCGTCAGGTTGGGCCTCGAGGAGAAGGCGAACCATCTCCTCCTGCAGCGGGATCTGACCAAGCAGCACGCCGAGAATCTCGAGAAGAGGCTGGAGGCGCAGGAAGAGCAGATGAGGCTCCACGAGACGCTGACGAAGCAGCACGTCCAGAATCTTGAGGACCGGGCCCACCAGCTTGAACTCCAGCGCGATCTCCTGAAGCAGCACGCGCAGAACCTGGAGGAGAAGGTCGATCTCCTGGACCGGCAGATGAAGCTTCAGAAAAAATTGACGGATAAACATATCCAGAACCTGGAGGCCCAAATCGCCGCGATGGAGAGGATCGCGCGGGCCGAACGGGATGAAGCCGCGCAGCGGGCGGCCGCGGCGGACGCCGCGGCGGCCCAGGCGTCCGCGGAGCATGCCAGGCTCGTGGCCCGCATTCTCGAGATGGATGCGGAGCTAAATGCGCGCGAAGCGAGGCTAAAATCCATCATCCAGTCCCGCTCCTACAAGCTTTCGGCGCCGCTCCGCGATATCGAGCGCTTCCTCGGGCGGAAGGGCCCAAAGGAGGCCCCCGGCCCGCCGCCCACGTCCGCGGCCCCGCCCGGGCCGACGCCGGTGGTTTCCCCAGCGCCAGCAGCCCCCGCGGCGCCCCCCGCTTCGGCCCCCGCCCCGGCGCCCCGCGCCTACACCTTCAACATCGACCACCCGAGGTCCTGGAACACGGCCTCGAACAAGCTCCTCATCCTCGGCTGGTGCTACGAGAATTCGGGCGCACCGATCCGCGGGCTGCGCGCCGTCTTCGGGGACCGGACGATCGAGGGAATCTACGGCTCAAAGCGCCTCGATGTCCTCGCCTCGACCGGGATGAAGCAGTCGGAATACAGCGGCATCAAGGTCGATGTCCCGACGAGCCTCGGCGACCACATGCTTTCGATCGAGGTGCTCCATGACGGAGGATGGACTCCCTTCTTCCAGACCCAGGTCCACGTCGGGAAAGCCGGTGATCCGACCGAGCAGAGCGAATATGAGAAGTGGTGCGAACACCAGGAGGCGCTGGGCGCGGCGGACCGGGCCGCGATCAAGGACCACATCGCGGCTTTCAAGGCGCGGCCCGTGATCTCGGTCGTGATGCCGGTCTACAACACGGAGGAGGCCCTCCTCACAAAGTCGATTCAATCGGTCATCGACCAGCTCTATCCCCACTGGCAGCTGTGCATCGCCGACGACGCGTCGACCGAGCCCCACGTTCGCACCGTGCTTGACGGATTTGCGGCGAAGGACCCGCGCATCCAGGTGGTCTACCGCCCGCAGAACGGCCACATCTGCGAGGCGACCAACACCGCCCTGGGTCTCGCCACAGGGGAATTCGTGGCGCTCTTCGACCACGATGACGTCCTCGCTCCGACGGCGCTCTACGAGGTCGCCTCCGAGATCGACGCCCATCCCGACGTCCAGTTCCTCTATTCGGACGAGGACAAGGTCGACATGGACGACCGCAGGTTCGACCCGTATTTCAAGCCGGACTGGAATCCGGACCTTTTCTACGGGCAGAACTACACCTCGCACCTCTCCGTCTACCGCACCGAGCTGATCCGCTCGATCGGCGGGTTCAGGAAGGGCTTCGAGGGAAGCCAGGACTGGGACCTGAACCTGCGGGCCATCGAGCGGATTCCCGCTTCCGTGATCCGGCACATCCCGAAGATCCTTTACCACTGGAGGGCAGCCCCGGGTTCAACCGCCCTCCAGTTGGCCGAAAAGGCGTATCCGGTCGAGGCGGCACGGCTCGCCCTCGAGGACCATTTCAAGCGCCGGGGCGAATCGGTCGAGATCCTGTCGGTGCCGGGCGACCATTGGCGGATCAAGTACCCGCTCCCCTCGCCCGCGCCGCTCGCGTCCCTCATCATCCCGACCCGCAACTCGCTCAATCTGGTCCGCAAGGCGGTGGAGAGCATCCTCTCCGTCACCAGGTACCCCAATTACGAGATCATCGTGGTCGACAACAACTCCGACGACCCGGACACGGTCGCCTGGCTGGACGACCTTTCAAAGGGCCAAAACCCGCGCGTTCGGGTGCTGCGCTACCATGCGCCGTTCAACTACTCCGCCATCAACAATTTTGCCGTGAAGGAGGCTCTGGGCGAGGTGGTCGGCCTCATCAACAGCGACATCGAGGCCATCAGCGGCGGCTGGCTCGAGGAGATGGTGAGCCAGGCGGTCCGCCCGGGGATCGGCGCCGTCGGCGCGATGCTCTACTACCCCCTGAACACCGTGCAGCACGCCGGGGTCGTGCTCGGCCTCGGCGGGGTCGCCGGCCATCCCTTCAAGGACTTTCCCCGGGGGGACAGCGGCCAGAAGAACCGGCTCCGTTTGGTCCAGAACTACAGCGCCGTGACCGCGGCCTGCCTCCTCATCCGGAAGGACCGCTTCCTCGAGGTCGGCGGACTGAACGAGCGGGACCTCGCGATCGCGTTCAACGACGTCGACCTCTGCTGCAAGCTCCTGGCTGCGGGCTACCGAAACCTCTGGACACCCTTCGCGGAATTCTATCATCACGAGTCGGCGACCCGCGGGGTCGAGGACACCCCTGAGAAAAAGGCACGCTTTCAGGCTGAAATCGACTATATGATGAACACCTGGGGGAGCCTCCTGATGTCCGACCCTTCCTATAATCCGAATCTCACCCTGGTCGGGGAGGACTTCTCGCCGGCCTACCTTTCGCGGACCCGCAAACCATGGATGAACCACCTGCCGTGAGCCCGAACGGGGATGCCGATCGGCGCGTGGCCGCCCTCCAGGCCGAACTCGACTCGGTCAGGCGCCGGGAGGCCGAGTACCGGGCGAAGATGATCCACGAGTTCCTCGACCGCGGGGAGCGCAATACCTACCTGCATGTGCTCCGGGAGGAGCGCACGGCCCTCATCAAACGCGAGCAGGAGGCGTCGGCCGACCTGGAAATCCTGACCCGCAAGATCGAGTCCGCCGAGGCCCGGGTGCTTGCGCTCGAGGCCGAGCTTGCGCTGGCGAGGAGGCCTTGGTGGCGGAGATTCCTGCCGGGGGCCGCCGTCGACCCCTCCCCCCAGGCGGCCGGGAAGGACCCCGTGCCGGGGGCTCCGTTCACCTATTATCTCCACACCTCGCCCTTCAGGGTCTACCGCGACGCGGTCTTCACGCTCCGCGGCTGGGCCTGGCCGGAGGACGGACGCGCGGTCACCGGCGTCCGGGTGGATCTCGACGGACGCCTTTTCGTGGGCCGGTGCGGAATCGAGGAGCCGGAGGTCGTCGCCCGGTATGCCCCCCAGCCGCAGAACCCGAGTCCGGGTTTCGAGATCACCTTCGAGACCCCGCCCGGGCGCCATTCCTTCAGCCTCGAGGCCCAGCTTGCGGGCTCCGAATGGAGGTCGGTCATGCGGACGTCCATCTGGTGCGAGCCCCATTCGTGACATGAGTGACGGCGACGCCCAGCTCAGGTGGCGGACAAGCCGCTCGCCGCTCGGCGACCGCTCCGCGTACAAGAAGGTCTGGGAGCTCCAGGCGCAGGACATGGACGTCGCGTCGCTCGCGGTGGCCGGCCACACGGACGAGGCCACGCTTGAACTCACCGCGCGCGGAACCATCGACATCCTGAGGTCCACCGTGGGCCTCTCCCCCGACGATGTGATCCTCGAAATAGGCTGCGGGATCGCGCGGGTGGGACTTCCGCTCAGCCGGGAATGCCTCCACTGGTTCGGCGCCGACATCGCTTCCGGCATGCTCCGCCACGCCGCCGCGCGGCTCAGGGACCGGCCCAATACGACGCTCGTCGAACTCTCGACCGTGGGCCTCCAGGAATTCCCGGCGGATTCATTCGACTTGGTCTACTGCACGATCGTCTTCATGCATCTCCTCGAATGGGACCGCTACCGCTATGTCGAGGAGGCGTTCCGCGTGCTGCGCCCCGGCGGCCGCTGCTATTTTGACAACTTCCCCCTGGACACGGAAACGGGCTGGAAGATCTTCATGGAGAGCTACAGCTATCCGGTCGACCGGAGGCCCGCGCACATCAGCATGTCCTCCTCGCGCGAGGAACTTGGCTCCTACCTTTCGAGGGCGGGTTTCGCCGATATCCGCCTCCACAACCTCCCAAACGAACTGATTGCGGTGAGCGGGCGAAAGCCCGAGTAGGCCGGCCCGCGCTGCGCGCCTATGCCCCGTTTGGTTTTTTTGGCAGCATTTCCTGAGAGCTTGGCTCGTGGACCGATTTCGCCTCTGGATTGCGATTTGGATGCCTTTCGCGATTTGAACCAAATCCGTCAAGTCCTGTGCTATACCTCACTGGAGTTTAATACTTTGTGAGGCGCCTCCAGTTGGATTTGAACCTCTCGGGACCGCAACCGAAGGGTTTTCTTCTCACCGAGTCCCTTGCTGAATTCGCGCGTTGCCTGGGTTTAATTGGAAACGTAGCTGTCAACAAAAAGGTGACATAACGGGCCATAAGCAAACCCTGCCTTGGTTTACTTCAATGAAGTTATGTCCATATCCAATAGACAAAAGCCAACAAAAATAAACTGCCTACTGACCGGTTGGCCCCAAGGGACGGTCGCGACCTATTCATGGCTCCAACAGCATGGAGTATCTCGCCAGCTCGCCAGCCAGTAATGCCGTTCCCAATGGCTCAGCCCGTTCGGGCACGGAGCCTTCATCCGCACGGGCGATTCGGTCAACTGGATGGGCGCACTCTACCCCTTGCAGCGTGAGCCTGCTTGCACCATCCATGCAGCCGCCAAGACCGCATTACTTCTCCAGGGTTGCGCCCACTTCCTCGTTGCGGACGAACGCTCGCCGAGGTGACGCACGGAATCCACCCAGCAACGACATTCCCCTAATGGAGCCTGTACTTCGCGACGAGCTCCCGCGCGCGGTCCATGGTCATTCCCGGTATTCCCGGCACGGCCTGGGTGTCCGTCGAGAGGTCCTGGAGGATAACGCGGCGCGAATCCGTCCCCCGCCACCGCGTGAAGGAATCGGCATCGGCAGACCAGCCCCGGATCATGGAGAGCCCCAGCGCCCCGAGGAGGCCAGCCACGAGGACGCCGCTCGCGATCCTTGAAAAGGGAAGACGCTCCACCACGCGGGAGAGGAGATAGCCCGCGAGCGGGACGATGCCGACGAGGGAGGCATATTGGTACCGCGACGACATCGTGGCGGGGAAGCCCGTATTGAAGCGGCCGATCCCGAGAAGCACCGCGTTCCCGAGGTCAAAGGCGACGAGAAGGAGGAAGAGGAGACGGATGCGCCCCCGGCTTCGAGCGATCGCCCACACGATGAGCGCGAGCTTCAGGGCGCCCAGCGCCGTCACGGTGCGCCAGCCCACGGATTCGACCGATAGAAGAAAATGAAGGGGATTGAGGCCCCAGTACCAGGTCCCGAAAGCCGCCGCGTCGCCCGCATGACCTGCCATATGCTGGTGGTTCCCGGAGGCGATCGTCGCGATCAGGATCGCCACGATGACCGAGGGTGCGAGGAACACCCCGGCTGCAAACACGCGGCGCGGGAAGCGGGAGGCCGACTCTCCCTCCCGCGGGAAAAGCGCGCCGGCCGCCACGAGGAGTCCCGTCAGCACCCCTCGCGAAAAAGACAGCGCGCTCGCGGTGATCCAGGCGAGCGATGCCCCCTTGGCCTGGGAGGTGAAGAAAACGTCGAGCGCCAGGAGCATGAAGGTCATCGCCAGGACCGCCGACCACTGCACCGACCACGCCAGGGTCTCAATATTGCCGGGCGTCAGCCCGAAGGCGACCTGGGCGAGGAACACGGCCGTCCAGGAAAGGCCGCAGGTGCGCATCACTTTTCCAAGGAGCGCCACATTGACGGCATGGGTAATCCACAGGGTCGCGATCATCGCCGCGTACGAGCCTCCAAAGAGAAGGACCTCCCCGCCCCACAGCCCCTTGAATAGCGGCACAAA
>Ga0181528_10000342_pt1 | contig 36261 bp, 34 predicted proteins | sample PEATcosm2014_Bin_47_FD_119742 | JGI IMG/M metagenome (GOLD analysis project Ga0181528, IMG submission 119742) | Peatland microbial communities from MTU Mesocosm Facility, Houghton, MI, USA - PEATcosm2014_Bin10_10_metaG | ecosystem: Environmental > Terrestrial > Soil > Wetlands > Peat | place...
ATGGCGGCGCGTCTTGCTCTTCTCCGCGCGGAAGGTGGGGCCGAAGCTGTACACCTTGCCCAGGGCCATGGCGGCGGCTTCCATGTAGAGCTGTCCGCTCTGCGTCAGGTAGGCCTGGTCGTCAAAGTAATCCACCGGAAACAGCGTGCTGGTGCCTTCGCAGGCGGCCGGCGTAAGAATAGGCGGATCGGCCCTGGTAAAGTCATGCTCGTAAAAGAAGTCGTGCATGGCGCGCTCAATCTCCGAGCGGATGCGCAGGATGGCCACCTGGCGCGGCGAACGCAGCCACAAGTGGCGATGCTCCATCAGGAATTCAACGCCGTGATCCTTCAGAGAGATCGGGTAGGGCGAATCCTCCGGCACGCGCTGCATAACTTCCACGTTCAGCAGGTCCAGCTCAAATCCGCCCGGCGCGCGCTTTTCCGCCCGCACCTTGCCGGTCACAATGACCGAACTCTCCTGCGTCAGGCTCTTCACGCTCTCAAACAGTTCCTCGCTGACGGCTTTCTTGAACATGACGCCCTGCACCTGTCCGGTGCCGTCGCGAAAGATGGGGAAAAGCAGTTTGCCGCTCTCGCGCAGGTTGTAGAGCCAGCCGCGCAGGGTCACCTCCTGGCCGTCAAACTGGCCGAGGTGTTCGATGGTGGTAATGGGTGCCATGAATGCTTCCTTGGGTAAATCCCTGGGTAAATCCCTGGGTGAATCTTCGGGTATTTCTTGGGTGAATCCTCAACGCCCCGCGTCGCATAGAAATTCCCGGACGAAAGCTGTCATCCGGGCCGCACGCGGCAACATCCGATTGTAAGCCGGGGGATGGGGGGATGGGTAGAGAGGGGGGCGTTAACGAGCGTTTTCTGCGGTTTACAGTTTTCCTAGCGGCAATGGTGCGAGAATTCCGGCCAAGTCATTGATAACGTGAATGTTGTTCCAGACGGCGGTCAACGCCATTACTGTTTACGCGACGCTGGAATAGGCATATTACAATATCATACATTACAATATCATACATTACTATACATATCATACCTGTTGACACAGTTGCCATGAATGTATAGTATACATTCATGGCATTCCATAAATCATCAGATATGGAGAATGTCGTCGCAGGAGGGTGACATGGCACTTGGCACAGAAATTCTCCGCAATGAGCTTGCAGATGTGCGGAAGAAATTGGCTCAGGCAAAGCTCGACTTGGAAGAAGTGCAGATTCGGCTCGGCAAACTTCAACAGCAGCAGAATGCGCTGACAGTTCTCCTTGATGGCAGAGATGAATCTGAAGATCGCTCAGAAGTGACACCTACACTGCCAGAGGATTTTCAACCCACGCTCGGTGCCACAGAGCATATTGGGTCTGCTGATGAAATGGGGGTCAACAAAACAGAGGCCATTCGTCAGATCATCCGTGAGGGCGGCGCAAACGGGGCCACTCCTACAGACATTTGGCAGGGCATCCAGAAGAGGAAAATTCAGATGCACCGAAACTACATTTACGCCGTGCTTGCTAGACTGGCAGAAAAAAACGAGATCAGGGAACACGGTGGGAGATATCTACTAACCCAACCTCAATAGGAAGCCCGCCTTGCAGGGCGGGCTCAGTAAAGCATAGTTTTTGTCATCTCAAAAGAAAGGAGGAGCAAAATGTGACACTTACAATTCATCGGAAGAACGGTCACACGATCGTTCGTCTATGCTTATGGAATCTCTCGCTGACGCTTGAATATCCATAACAGGGCGTAAGCCCTGAAGCCTAGGATGGGGTCTAAAGAGGAATCGCCCGAACGCGAGATACTCAGGCCCCAATCCGTCCATATTTTAGCGTCAAGTTCATTGCCGTTACAAGATTAACTTCCTCTCATCATTCCAAGGGTGTAACACGAGTAACTCGTTACTAGCTGACGCCTCCCAGCCTAAAGCGTTTTTCGCGCCGCCACGATGCGCGGAACTCCAGCCAAATCATTGATGACGTGGATGTTGTGCCAACCCTCGAGCAGAGCCTTCACCATCTCCGACTGCGACCAGCCAATCTCCATCAGCAGCCAGCCGCCGGGCTTCAGCCGCGCATGGGCCTGCGGAATCAGACGCCTTATGACGGCCAGCCCCTCCGGCCCGGCGAAGAGCGCCAAGTGCGGCTCGTTCTGCAGGACCACCTGCTGCACCTTGTCCGCCTCATCCAACCCGACGTAGGGCGGGTTGCTGACCACAAAGTCGTACACCGGCTCTTCGGGCACGGCCGCAAGCACATCGCTGACCGTGAACTGCACCCTGGCCCCCAGCCTCTGGGCGTTCTGCCGCGCCACGTCCAACGCCTCTGCGGAGAGGTCCACGGCCTCGACCTCGGCCGCTGGCAGCTCGACGGCCAGGCTGACGGCGATGGCCCCGGAGCCGGTACCGACATCAATCAGCCGCAGAGCTGTTCCGCGCAGAGCACTCTTCTTCGTGCCAGCCGATGAATCGGCCGCCGCTCGCGGCTCGGCGGCATCCGCCTCCGCAAAACCTTCTGGATGAAACTTGCGGGCCAGCACCAAGGCCTGCTCGACGAGGTGTTCGGTTTCCGGGCGCGGAATCAGCACGGCCGGAGTTACGTGGAAGTCCATCCGCCAGAACTCCTGATGCCCGGTGATGTATTGCAGGGGCTCGCCGGCGGCGCGGCGCGCGATGAGCGCCTCGTACTGCTGCTGCTCGGCCGCCGTCAGCTCGCGCTCGGGATGCGCGTAGAGATGGGCACGGTCGCAGCGCGCCACATGGAAGAGCAACACCTCGGCGCTGAGGCGCGCGGCGTCAATGTCCACGCCAGCCAGCCGAGCGGCCTCCAGCCGGGCCAGCCCATCATGTAATGCCTGTCTTAGTTGCACGGGAGTATTGTACGCAAATGCAAAACCCTCATCCGGTGCTGAGGGCTTTTTGATCTCGGCATGCGATTGTATTGCGATTGCCGGGTGCCCCATTCAAGCCTTCTTTTGGCTTGAGTGGGGTAGTTCAACCGCTGGAACAAGACGCCCGGCCCGCCGCTCCCTTGCCCGCGCCGTCCACTCGGATTCGATTTCCACCGCACACTCGCATCCCGTGGCGTAATGATGAAAGCTGCTCCAGGACCAATCCTCCGGGCGCTCACATAGTCCGCGGCTCACTGGGTTGCGATGAAGGTAGCGCAACTTCTCCTCGAACTGGCTGTGATTGCGCACGTTGAAATCGTAGTAGCGCTTTTGCCAGAAGTGATCTTCCTCGCCAATCATGCGACGGGCAACGCCCTGCTTCAGACTCTTCACGGCATCCGCCAGCGGCGCGCCTTCCGTCTCGCTTAACAGCAGGTGAACGTGCTCAGGCATCACAACATATCCAAAAACGCAGAAGGCAAACTTTCGCCGCACACGCTCCAGAGCTTTTACAAAAGCCTGCGGCGCACCGACCTGCGCAAGCAGTGGACGGCGGCGATAACAGGAGAATGTGAGGAAGTGTGTCTGTCCGGATTCGTGAAAGCGCTCAAGGCTCCACGGCATGGGCGGAAGAGTACCGTAGAGAGGAAAACTGTGCAAGAGAAGACAAAGTCAACTACCCCACTCAAGCCAAAAGAAGGCTTGAATGGGGCACCCGTCTTACTGTGATTTCTTAGTGATTGAGGCTTTAAACTTTGAAACCTTTCAAACCTCTGAAACCTTGAAATCCGCTCTTACGCGTTCGTCATCTCCGCCTTCAGCTTTTCCGCCTGGAAGTGGCTGACCAATCCATCCACGAAGGGTTGCAGCTTGCCTTCCATCACCAGGTCGAGCTGGTGCACCGTCAGGCCGATGCGGTGGTCCGTCACGCGGTTCTGCGGGAAGTTGTAGGTGCGAATCTTCTCGCTGCGGTCGCCCGTGCCCACCTGTGAGCGGCGCTCCTTGGCCAGTGCCTCCTGCTGCTTCGCCTGCTCCAGCTCATACAGGCGTGAGCGCAACACGCGCATACCTTTTTCGCGGTTCTTAATCTGCGACTTCTCATCCTGACAGCTCACCACGGTCATCGTCGGCAGGTGAGTGATGCGCACCGCGGAATACGTGGTGTTCACTGACTGTCCACCGGGACCGCTGGAGCAGAAGGTGTCAATGCGAATGTCCTTGGCCTCAATCTTCACGTCCACGTCTTCGGCCTCCGGCAGCACGGCCACCGTTACGGCGGAGGTGTGCACGCGGCCTTGCGTCTCCGTGTCCGGCACGCGCTGCACGCGATGCACGCCGCTCTCGTACTTCATCTGCGAGTACACGCCCTTGCCTTCGATGATGGCGATGACTTCCTTCAGTCCGCCCACCGAACTATCGGAGCTCGACAGCACTTCCACCTTCCAGCGGTGCGTTTCCGCAAAGCGCGTGTACATGCGGAAGATTTCTGCGGCAAACAGGGTGGCCTCGTCGCCGCCGGTGCCGGCGCGGATTTCCAGGATGACGTTCTTCTCGTCGTTGGGATCCTTGGGCAGCAGCAGCAGCTTCATCTCTTCTTCGACGATCGTGAGCCGCGCCTCCAGCTCGTGCAGTTCCTCGGTGGCCATGGCCACCATCTCGGGATCCGTCTCGCCGGCCATCATGGCCCGGCTGTCGGTGATGCCCTTCTTCAGCTTCTTGTACTCCTGGTACTTTTCCACGATGGGCGTCAGTTCGCCCTGTGCCTTGGCCGTCTTCTGGTAGTTGGCGGAGTCGTTGACGATCTCCGGGCTGGAGAGCTGCGCGTTCAGCTCGGCGTAGCGGGCTTCAATCTGATCGAGGCGGTCAAACATTGTTGTGCCTGAACTTTCAGGCCACGCGGAATTCTCACGCGGGCCGGGGTAAATAGGTTTTGTCGAGAGGTTACAGGGGCGCACACGGGCGCCGGCGGCGAGGCTGGGCCGCTAGAGGTGGCGCTGCGCCGCCCAGGGCGCAACGCTCAAAGTCGTTTTGGGAAAGTTCGTCATGCGATGACCATCTCTCCGCCGTGCACGGCTTCCAGCTCCATGGCACGCTCAAGCGCCACAATCGCGCACTCCACCTGGGTGTCGTCGGGTGGCTGCGTGGTGATGCGCTGCAGCCACAATCCCGGGGCGGTCATCAGCGCAAACAACGAGCTGCGCCGCTTGGCCGCGTAGCGGATGATCTCGTAGCTGATGCCGGCAATCACCGGCAGCAACAGCAGACGCATGGCAAAGCCAATCCAAAAGCCATGCACCGGAACCAGCGCGTAAACGCCGATGGAAAGAATCATCACGGTCATCAGGAAGCTGGTACCGCAGCGCGGATGAAACGTGGAATAGCGCTGCACGTTGGCCGCCGTCAGCTCGTCGTGATTCTCAAAGGCGAAGACCGTCTTGTGCTCGGCGCCGTGGTACTGGTAAACGCGGCGAATGTCCTTCCAGCGCGAGGTCAGCCAGATGAAGGCCAGGAAAATCGCCAGCCGGATGACGCCTTCCACCAATGCAAACAGGAACGAGTTGTTGCCGTTCCCGTAGCGGCTGCGCAGGGCGCGCGCGGCGGCAAAGGGCAGAAACTTGTACATGAAGATGAAGAATCCCAGCGAAACGGCGATGTTCAGGGCGGCAATCCAGCCCGGAATCTCCAGCTTTTCGCCGCTCTCGGTCTTTTCGTCTTCCAGCGCCACGTCAGCCGAATAGCGCAGGGCCTTGAAGCCCAGCACCATGGCCGATCCCAGGGTCATGATGCCACGAATAAAGGGCCAGCCCTTCCACGGACTCTTTTCCTTGGCGCTGGCCAGCGGCTCGCTGTGCAGGGCAAGCTCACCGTCGGGACGGCGCACGGCAATTCCCCAGGCGTGCGGCGAACGCATCATGACGCCTTCCAGCACCGCCTGGCCGCCGACAAGGGTCTCCTCGGCGTTCTCCAATGCGGGTAGCAGTTGCAGAAGGGTATGAAAGCGCAGATGGGTTCGTAAGGACTTCATAATCATTAGACGCACTACTCGGGGTTTCGGATGCCGCGGGGATCGTGTCTCTTTAAGGGTAAGGCGCACGGAAGAGGCTGTCAAACCCCTCCGGCGGAACGAAGGTGAAACGACGGAAGTCCTCTAACCCTCGCCGGCACTTGTATTTGCCGTCGCCGTACTGGCCAGGCAGACGCGGTTGCGTCCGCCTTCCTTGGCCTCGTACAGGGCCGCATCGGCTGCCCGCACAATGTCATCGCGGGTAATGCCGTTGGAGGGAAACTCGCTGACTCCAACGCTGACCGTGACCGGGTAGGGGACTCCGGGGAAGTGATGGCTGGCCACGGCGCGGCGCAATTTGTTGGCCACGGCGGCGGCGCTGGCCCCCTGCGTGGCCGGCAGCACAATCGCGAATTCCTCACCGCCGTAGCGGCAGACGACGTCCACCTTGCGCAGGTAGCGCACAAACAGCCCGCTCACCGTGCGCAGCACGTCGTCGCCCAGCATGTGTCCAAAGTCGTCGTTGATCTTCTTGAAGTGATCCAGATCAATCATCAGCACGCTGACGCCACCGCCGTAGCGGGCCGCGCGCGTCACCTCGTCCACCAGCCGCGACTCAAAGTAGCGGCGGTTGAATACTCCCGTCAGTCCGTCGCGATAAGCCAGCTGGCGGACGCGATCCACGTAGCGGGCATTCTGCGTGGCCGTGGCCAGAATGTCGGCCACCGACTCCAGGGCCTGGATGTCATTGGCCGGAATCTTGCTATCCCGGGCGCTGGCGCACACCAGCAAACCGATGTTTTCGCCAAAGCTTACGAGGGGCAGGCAGACTTCGGTATGGCCCTGCGGATAGCAGGAGCCGGGGCAGCTCCTGGGGTCGCCCGTGTAGGGGCGATTCGTGTCTATGTGCATGCTGCAGCTATAGTTACCGGGCAGCACATCGCCCAGCTTCATGCTGCAATCCAGCTCTCCCTGCTGCGCGCGCAGCACCAGGTCGCCCTCTTCGTCACGCAGGAAGACACTGACGGCCTCAATGGGAAAGGACTGCGGCAGCTGGGTGCACAGGCGGTCCAGCAGCTCTTTCAGGTCCAGCTCCACCGTGGTGCGCTTGGCAATGGCGTTGATGGCCTCCATTTGCGCGGCGCGGCTCTGCAACTGGGAGTACAGCTTGGCGTTCTGCAATCCGATGCTGGCCTGGGTGGCAAACAGCGTCAGCAGGTCCACCGTCTCATTGTCGAAGAAGGCGGGCAGGTCGCTCTGGCAATCGAGCACTCCCACCACCTCGTCGCGCACCATCAGGGGCACGGCCAGTTCGCTGCGCGTGCTCAGGATGTTCTTGATGTAGCGGGGGTCGGTGCTGACGTCAGGAGAATAGATGGGGCGCCGCGCCTTGGCCGCCGTGCCGCTGATGCCCTTGCCGAAGGGAACCGAGAAGTCATCCGGAAGGCGATCGCCAAAATGGGCCCGCACCACCAGCTTCTGCCGGCTCTCATCCATCAGCATGATGCTGCCATGCTGCAGATGAAAGTAGTCCCGCACGATGGCAAGGACCTGGTTCAGGACCTCGTCGAGATCGAACGTGGACAACACCGCCTGGCTGGCGTCGTAAAGTATGGCGACCCGTTGCATTCTCAGTCCTGAGACAAGGGAACTTAGTAGCTACCAAATCGAATTATTCTACATCAGCTTGGGCGGCGACCTGCTTTAATCGCCTCCCGGGGTACAACGGTAATCCCCAAACGATACCCTTTCGTTTTCCGTAATTTACGAGATGTTCCCCATATGCAAACAGGCAGCCCCCCGGCGCGGCATCCGGCGTGCTCCGGTACGGCATTCCGCCGGCGGCCACGCAGAGTAGTTCACCCACCCCCTCCGCTCTGACCCGCCGGATGGGTTACCATGCGGGGAATGCCGGAACTATCGAGCGAGGTGCAGTTCCTGAAGGGCGTGGGACCGCGGGTGGCCGAGACTCTGGCCGCCAAGGGCCTGCATACCATCGAGGACCTGCTCTACTACCTGCCCTTCCGCTACGAGGACCGGCTGAATCCCCGCTCGATTGAGCAGCTCCAGCCCGGCGAAATGGCCTCGGTCATCGCCGAGGTGCGCGGCAGCGGACTCTTCCGCACCAAGCGCATGCCCGTGTTTGAAATGACCGCCGGACAGGGCCGTAACAAGCTGAAATGCCTATGGTTCCGGGGCGGCTACCTGGAGGGGAAGTTCCAGCCCGGAGCCCTGGTGGCGCTCTACGGCAAGGTGGAACTCTCCACCTTTGGCCGCAGCGGCGGCCTGCAAATGCTGCAGCCGCAATTTGAGATTCTGCACGAGCCCGCACCCGACGGCGCCCCGGCGGAAAGTGAAGAGCAGAAACGCTTTGAGTCGCTTGAGACCGGGCGAATTGTGCCCATCTACGAGGCCACCGGCAAGCTGAACGCGCGCTGGTTCCGCAGGATTATCCGCACCGCCCTGGAGCAGATGCCTCCCGAGGTGGGCGACGCCATTCCGAAGGCCATTCGTGAGCGCCTGGGGCTTGTCCCAAGGGGCGAGGCCTTGTGGCAGGTGCACTGGCCCGACTCCGGCGAGAGCTTTATGGCCCTGCAGGCGGCGGCCACCCCGGCACACCGGCGGCTGATCTTTGAAGAGCTTTTCTTTCTTGAACTTGGACTGGAGTTGAAGCGGCGGCGGGCGCGCAGCCAGCCCGGCATCGGCTTTTCCCCCACGGAAAAAGTCCGCGCGGCGCTCAAGAAGATTCTTCCCTTCCATCCGACGGGAGCGCAGAAGAAGGTTTTCAAGGAGATTGCCACCGACATGGCGCATCCGTCGCCGATGCGGCGACTGCTGCAGGGCGACGTGGGCAGCGGCAAGACGATTGTGGCCTTTGAGGCCGCCGTGCTGGCCATGGAAAACGGCTACCAGGTGGCGATGATGGCCCCCACGGAGATTCTGGCCACGCAGCACTACCTTTCCGCCCGCGCCGTATTGGAGCCGGCCGGCTATAGGGTTGTGCTGCTGACCGGATCGCTCGACCAGCAGCAGAAGAAGGACATTCGCCGCCACGTGGCACGCGGCACGGCACAAATGGTCATCGGCACCCATGCGTTGCTCGAGGACAAGGTCGAGTTCGACCGCCTGGGGCTGGTGATTGTGGACGAGCAGCACCGCTTTGGCGTGATGCAGCGCATGAAGCTGATGCGCAAGAACAGCGACGTGCAGCCCGACGTGCTGGTGATGACCGCGACGCCGATTCCGCGCACGCTGGCCCTGACGCTCTACGGCGATCTCGACGTCAGCGTGCTGGACGAGCTGCCGCCGGGGCGCACTCCGGTGGCGACCCGCGTGGTGAGCGACGAGCGCGCCGAAGAGGTTTGGGAGTTCGTGCGCAAGGTAGCCACCTCTGGCCAGCAGGCCTACGTCGTCTATCCCGTGATTGAAGAAAACGAGGAGAAAGACACCGGGCTGAAGGCGGCCATCAAGATGTACGACGAGCTGCGCAAGAAGATTCTGCCCGACCTGAAGGTGGGACTGCTGCACGGGCGCATGACGGCCGAGGAAAAAGAGCTGATGATGCGCCGCTTCAAACAGAACGAGGTGCAAGTGCTCGTCTCTACCACGGTGATTGAGGTGGGTGTGGATGTGCCCAACGCCTCAGTGATGGTGATTGAGCACGCCGAGCGCTTTGGCCTCTCGCAGATGCACCAGTTGCGCGGGCGCATTGGCCGCGGGGCGGCGCGCTCCTACTGCATCCTGATGACCGGCGGCAAGGTGAGCGAAGAAGCGCAGCAGAGGCTGGACACCATGGTCAGCACCACGGACGGCTTTGAGGTGGCGGAAAAAGACCTGGAGCTGCGCGGCCCGGGCGAGTTTTTCGGCACGCGCCAGGCGGGAATGCCCAGCCTGCGGGTGGCGAACCTGATCCGCGACCGCAAGCTGCTGGAACTGGCCAAGCGCGAGGCTCGCGCTCTGTTGGAAGAGAAGACGCCGGAGATCACGGACACAGAAAAGCGCGCTGCCGTGGACTATCTACGGACGCATTGGAACCGCCGCTACGGACTGGTCGAGGTCGGCTAGTTCAACCCGGTCGGCGGGTGTAGGCTAAATGACATGATTCTGGGCATTGGCGTGGATTTGTGCGAGGTGGAGCGCATTGAGCAGGCGATTACGCGCCATGGCGAACGCTTTCTGGCGCGCATCTACACCCCTGCCGAGCGCGCCTACTGCGAAAACAAGCCGAACAAAATGGAGCGCTTCGCCGGACGCTTTGCCGCCAAGGAAGCGGCCATGAAGGCTCTGGGCACGGGCTGGCACCGCGGCGTGGGATGGTGCGACTTTGAGGTCACCCGCCTGGCCACCGGCCAACCGGTCATTGTCCTGCACGGCGTGGCCCAACAGATTGCCCAGCAGATGGGCGCCGGACGCATACTGGTGAGCATTACCCACACGGCGTCCATGGCCATGGCCCAGGTAGTGATGGAGTCGGCCTGAGCCTATGCGAGTTGCGAGTGGATTCCGCAGTCCGTAAAAGCTCCGGGTTTGTTATGATTCGGCTCACGAGTTGATTGGAGAAACCGTGCCAAGCCAAAAACAACTGCGCTGGTCCCAGCTTCGGGTTGGGCTGACTGTTGTCTTCGCCATCCTGGTGATGGGCTTTCTCGTCTTTTTGATGAGCGGCACCTCCGGACTGTTTTCGCATACCGTCACCCTGATGTGCTACGTGGACAACGCCAACGGCCTGCGCACCGGCGCGCCCGTGCGCCTCTCCAATGTGGACATCGGCAACGTGCGCAGCATTCGCATCGTCAACCACCATGACCCGAAGGGCAACAACACGCCGGTGGAGCTGAACATGCAGGTGAACGCGAAGTTCCAGCCCTTCCTGCGTACCGACTCCAAGGTTCAGCTTTCCACCTCGGGCGTGCTGGGCGAATCCTTTGTGGACATTGACTCCAACCACGCCAGCGGGCCAATAGCGCAGAACGGCGCCGAGTTGCCCAGTGAGATTGTGCCGGACATCCAGGACGTGGTGCGCTCGTCGCAATCCACGCTGATCAACGTGGACACCCTGGTCAGCCGCCTGGACCGCGTGTTGACCGCCGTGGAAGACCAGAAGGGCTCGGTCGGCAAGCTGATCTACGACCAGCAGCTTTACAACAACCTGAACAGCTCGGTGGCGCAGGCCAACAAGTTGCTGAATGACTTGAGCAACGGCCGTGGCAGCCTGGGCAAGTTGATGGCCGACGACACTTTCTACCAGAAGGCCAATGACACGGTGGACAAGCTGAACACCATCGCCGACGGCATCAACCAGGGCAAGGGTTCGATTGGCAAGCTGGTAAAGGATCCGGCGCTGTACGACAACGCCAACCAGACGCTCTCCAAGGCGAATCAGTTGATGGACAGCATCAACCGCGGCGAGGGCGGACTAGGTAAGTTCGCCAAGGATCCGGAGTTCGCCAGGAAACTCGACCTGATGGTGACCAACCTGGCCCAGATCACCGAGCAGTTGCAGCAGGGCAAGGGTACGGCAGGCAAGCTGCTGAAAGACGAATCGCTGTACAACAACGCCGACAAGATGATGGTGGAGAGCCAGGGGCTGGTGAAAGCCATTCGCCAGGACCCGAAAAAGTACCTCACCATCAAAATGCACATCTTCTAACCAACAGAAATGTTAAGAAGCATTACGAAGCTCGCAATTCGCGGGCAATCCTGATAACTTCGCAATCATTCCCCCGTCAGAGATGCTCCGCGCACCATGCTGGAGTGGCCTCCGGGGGTATGGACTGCGAGGCTCCCCATGAGAATTTTGTCCACCATTTGTGCTGTGCTGCTTGCCTGCGGCGCGGCGTTTTCACAGGCTGCGGCGCCCATCCAGGCCGCGGCACCGGCCGCGCCCTCCGCCCCGGTCAGCTTTGATCGCTCCGCCATGGACACCACGGCGGACCCCTGCAAGGACTTCTATCAATATGCCTGCGGCGGCTGGCGCACCTCGCATCCCGTGCCCGCCGACAAGGCCCGCTACGGCCGCTTTGACGAGCTGCGCGAATACAACCTGTACGTGCTGAACGGCATCCTGGTGGACGCCTCCAAACCCGGCCAGCACAGCGCCACAGCCAAGAAGGTGGGCGACTTCTACGCCGCCTGCATGGACGAGAGTGCGATTGAAGCCCGGGGCGTGCAGCCCATTGCGAAGTGGCTGAAGAAGGTTGACGAGATCCGCACGCCGGCCGAGGTGGTTTCCCTCAGCGCGCGCATCCAGGCCAGCGGCCTGCGCGGCGGCTTCTTCATGTTCGGCATCGGCAGTGACCTGCACAACTCCACCATGAACATTGCGCACGTGGACCAGGGCGGACTGACCTTGGCCGACCGCGACTACTATCTGAACCAGAACGCCAAGATGACCGAGGTGCGCGCCAAGTACCTGGAGCACATCCAGAAGATGCTGACGCTGGCCGGCGAGACGCCGGAGAAGGCGGCGGCCGACGCCAAGACCATTCTTGCCTTGGAGACCAAGCTGGCCGAGGCCAATATGGACCGCACCCTGCGCCGGGATCCCAAGAACCACGACCACAAGATGAGCCTTGACGAGTTGCAGAAGCTGGCGCCGGGCATTGACTTCCCCCGGTACTTCAAGCTGATGGGCAGCGGCGAATTCGACTCGCTGAACGTGGGCAACCCGGTGTTTTTTGAGAAGCTGAACGGGCTGCTGGCCAGCGAGCCGCTGGAGAGCTGGAAGACCTACCTGCGCTGGCGCGTCATCAAGAGCTCGGCCACGCTGTTGACCAAGGACTTCGTCAACGAGAACTTTGAGTTCCAGGGCAAGTACCTGAGCGGACAGAAGGAACTGGAAGCGCGCTGGAAGCGCTGCACCAGCATGACCGACTTTGGCCTGGGCGAGGCCCTGGGCCCGATGTACGTGGCCAAGGCCTTCCCCAAGGAAGCTAAGGACCGCATGGACGTGCTGGTGGCGGCCATTGAGGAGTCCATGGGCACAGACATACAGGGCCTGGAGTGGATGAGTCCGGAGACGAAGAAGGCCGCCGAAGACAAGCTGCACAAGGTGACCAACAAGATCGGCTATCCGGCCAAGTGGAAGAACTACAACAAGGTAAAGGTTGAGCGCGGAGATTTTATGGCCAACGTGCAGGCCACCACCCTGTTCGAGCACAAGCGCAACCTGGCCAAGCTGGGCAAGCCCGTGGACCGCAGCGAGTGGGGCATGACGCCGCCCACCGTGAACGCCTACTACAGCTCCAGCGATAACAATATCAACTTCCCGGCCGGAATCCTGCAGCCTCCGTTCTTCAGCGCCAAGGTGGACGAGCCGGTGAACTACGGCGGCATTGGCGTGGTGATTGGCCACGAGCTGACCCACGGCTTTGACGACCAGGGCCGCAAGTTCGACGGCGACGGCAACTTCACCAACTGGTGGGGACCGAAGGATGGTCCGGAGTTTGAGAAGCGCGCCGGCTGCGTGGCCGACGAGTATTCCAGCTTTGTGGCCGTGAAAGACGACAAGGGCGAGGTGCACCTGAACGGCAAGCTGACGCTGGGCGAAAACACGGCGGATAACGGCGGCATCAAGCTGGCATATATGTCCATGAGCCGGCAGTTGAAGGGCGATGTGCAGCAGAAGACCGACGGCTTTACGGCGGCACAGCGCTTCTTCATCGGCTTTGCGCAGGTGTGGTGTGAGAATGTGACGCCGCAGCGTGCGCGCGAGCTGGTGCTGATTGATCCGCACTCTCCAGGTCGTTACCGCGTCATCGGCACCATTCAGAGCTCCGACGAGTTCGCTCCGGCCTTCGGTTGCAAGAAGGGCGACCCGATGGTTCCCGTCAGCACCTGCCACGTTTGGTAGTTTGTTTTGGATTGAAACACAGAGGCCCGCGAGTCATCGCGGGCCTCGTATATTTCGGCGATGTTCCTTATTATTATTTTCCTGCTTTATTCGCCACCAGCATGGATTTCAAAATCTGATCCGACACATCGTTTACCGCCGTCGGGGAGTGCGAGAGAAACAGCGTGTTGGTCTTGTCGCTCTCGCCGATGGACTTGAGAGTGTCAAAGTACTGGGTCACCATAACCAGTTGCATGACCTCCTGTGCTGAGGCGCCTTCGACGACCTTCTGGAACTGCTCAATCGAGACTTGCAGGCCCTCGACGATTGCGCGCCTCTGATTGGCAATGCCCTGCCCTTGCAACGCCTTACTCTCCGCTTCGGCCTCGGCTTTCTTGACCACAAGAATTTTTTCCGCCTCGCCGCGGGCATTGGCCGCCACCTGTTCGCGCTGCGCGGCGTTGATATCATTCATCGCCGACTTCACTTTTTGATCGGGAATGATGTCCGTCACCAACACATTCACTATCTCGTAGCCGAAGGCTTCCATGTCGGAGTCCAGCTCCTTTTTGACTGCGGAAGCGATGCTGGATTGTGAGGCGAAGACCTCATCCAGAGTCATACCCGGAACGTGCCCCAAGATGACCTGCTCGACATAGGACTTAATCTGCGCGACGGGATCGGAGAGCTTGTAATAGGCGTCAAAGACGCGTTCTGGCCGGACGCGGTTCTGCACCGATATGGGGATGGTGACGAAGACGTTGTCTTTCGTCTTTGTCTCCATGGTCAAGGTGATTTGGTTGACGCGCAGGCTCATCGTGCCCGTGACGGAATCGAAGTAGGGAAGCTTCCAATTCAGGCCTGGCTCGGCGGCGTGAAGAAACTTGCCGAAGCGCGTTACTACCGCAACTTCCGCGGTGCGCACGGTGAAGAAACTGCCGAGAACCAGATACAGAATGAAGATGGCAACGACTACAAACAGGATCACGCCAAAGCTCAACATAAATGTCCTCCGCTACCTCGTCTTACAACAGGGACGGATTATACAAGAGGACAATTACAGCCATGTCATGGAGTATTTCCGACGTTCTTCGTGCTCTCCGCCTGTTCGTGGGCATGGTAGCTGGAGCGCACTAGCGGGCCGCTCTCCACGTGTTTGAAGCCCATCTTCATCGCCTCTGTTTTCAGGTAGGCGAAGTCTTCCGGCGGATACATGCGCTTGACTGGCAGATGATTACGCGAGGGCGCAAGGTACTGCCCGATGGTGAGGATGTCCACCCGGCGCTGGCCGAGGTCGCGGCAGACTTCGACCAGTTCGTCCATGGTCTCGCCGAGGCCGGCCATGATGCCCGTCTTGGTGACCGTGGTGGGCGAAATCTGCTTGGCTTTTTCCAGCAGGTCCAGCGTGCGCTGGTAGCGGGCTCCGCTGCGAGCCACGCGATAGAGGCGCGGCACGGTCTCCGTGTTGTGGTTCAGGATGTTGGGCCTGGCGTCGAGAACGACGCGCAGGCAATCCTCGCGCCCCTGGAAGTCAGGGATGAGCACTTCGACCGAACACTCCGGCTGCAGGCGGCGAATCTCGCGAATGGTCTCGGCGAAAATTTCGGCGCCACCCAGGTTGTCGTCATCGCGATCCACGCTGGTGACGACGGCAAACTTCAGTCCCAGGCTGGCCACGGCCTCGGCCACGCGGCGCGGCTCATCGCGATCAATGGGCAGCGGCCGCCCCTTGGGCACGGCGCAGAATCCGCAGCGGCGGGTGCAGAGGTTGCCCAGCAGCATGAAGGTGGCGGTCTTATGGTTCCAGCACTCGCCAATGTTGGGGCACTGCGCGCTCTCGCAGACGGTGTGCAGCTCCAGTCCGCGAGCCAGCTTTTTCAGGGCGTGATACTCCTCGCCCATGGGGGCCTTGGCGCGCAGCCAGCGCGGCTTGGGCGCGGGTGCGGTGGCAACGGTCTGTATCTGGACAAAGTCGGCTACGGACATGGCTTTACTTAAGTGTACGATGCCCGGCGGTGGGCGGGGGATTCGAAAAGGCCGGATCGTATGACATCTAAAGCGTTTTCAGGTAGTCGAGCAGGGCGGCAAGCTGCGCTGGGCTCAGCGTTTGGCCGAACTGCGGCATCTTGGCCCGGCCGCTCAAAATGGTGGAGGTGACGCGCTCCTCGTTGGCGGGCGCGCCGCTGGGCATGTATTGCTTCTTGAAGAGCCGGTGCAGGCTGGGGCCCTGCAATCCGCGGGTGGAATAGGGCTCGTGGCAGCGCGCGCAGTTGTCGTCAAAAACGCGGCGGCCCGCCGACTGCTGCTCGGTGAGGCCCAGCTCGGCGTCGGTCTTGCGCTGCTCCCAGCAGGAGGTGAGCGTGAGCAGAAGGGTAGCAGTCAGAATCAGGCGAATTGTGCGCGGCATCATGAACGGTCCTGGTGGGAATCGTTTACCATCTTATTCGCCGTGCCAGTTCAGCTCAAACCCGTTGCCAAGCCGCCTTCGCGCACGGATGGCCGGCGCGTGCTGGTGGATCGCCTCCGGCCGCGCGGCATTGAGCGCGACGACCTTGTGCTGGCCGAGCACATGCCTGCCTTGGCGCCTACCGTGGAGTTGGCCCGCTGGTTCCGCACGCGGCCCTCAATGTGGCTGATGTTCCGCCGCCGCTATCTGGATGGTCTGGAAGAACCCAGGGCGCTTGAGGCTCTACTGGAGTTGGAAGAGCTGGCGCAGAGTTCGCGCCACATTACGTTATTAACCGCCGCCAAGGACCTGGAGCACAGCCATGCGGCCGTGCTGCGCGATCTTCTGAGCGGCGTGCGCAAGCCTCCTGCCAGCAGCGGTCCGCAACGCGCCGCCGCCAGTGGCAGGCAAAGCGCCCGGAGGCAACGTTGATTTTTCGCCGTACTCTTTCCACACAGGCCACCAGTGGCGCTGTGCAGCCGGCCTTTGAGGCCATCTCCGCCACGCAAACCGATCTCACGGCCGAGGACTGGTTCGTCAGCCAGGTGGACCACGCACGGCTGAGCGGCGACCTGGCGGCGGCGATTGCGCCCTACAAGGTGCCCAACGTCAGCAAGGACGTGGTGGAGGCCATCCGCCTGCACGACATGGGCTGGATGCCTTATGACGGCGCGTTCAAGGCTCCCATGAAGCCCAAGGTGGGAGAGGATGGACAGGTCATCAGCTTCGTCAACGGCCCGCCGGAGACGGTTCTCTCCGCCTGGACCGGCTCCATCCAGACGGCGCAGTCCACCGGCCCCTTGGGCGGACTGCTGGTGAGTGCGCACTTTGCCCGGCTGGCGCAGCTTTATGTGCAGGATGAAAAATACACTCCGGAGCTGCGCGCCAAGGCCGAACAGTTTGTGCTGCGCGAGGCGCAGAGAGTGGATCGCCAACTGGCACAGGTGCAACAGCCGGAGGGCGGACAGGAACAAAATCCTCTGACCCTGGAAGAGATCGAGCAACTGCTGTGGGTGCTGCAATTCTGCGACCTGGCATCGCTGTATATCTGTTCGAACCCCACGGTGCCGGTGGAATTGCCTGTGTCGCTGGGTGGCGGCCCCGTGCGGATGCGCTGTGAAAACGGCTCCTTCCGGGTGCAGCCCGGCATCCTCGACAACGTTGTCATTCTGGAGATTCCCTGCCTGCGCTACAAGGACGGCCGCTTTGATCGCGAGATCGTTCCGGTAAAGGTGCAGTAGGAGAGAGCAGAAGTTTGCAGGACAGATCTTCCCGCTGGGGAACGCAAGAACATATATAAAACGGGGGACTCGTCTCAGGAAGTAGCTAAACTCTCTGGACGAGTCCCATCCTTGAACCGTGGAAACCGAAAGTCTTACCGTTAGTACTGAGCGGTACCGCCGTCTACAAATATCTCGGCTCCGTTGACGAAGCTGGAATCGCTGGAGGCGAGGAATAAAGCGGCCGTCGCAATCTCCTCCGGACGTCCCAACTCACCACGTGGAATCTGGGACTTGAAGTAATTTTTCGCCTCGTCTCCAAGGGGCTCCATGATTGCCGTGTCAATGGGGCCGGGACTGATGACGTTCACCCGGATTCCGCGATCCTTGAGCTCTACGAGCCAGGTGCGTGCGAACGACCGAACCGCCGCCTTGCTGGCGCTGTATACGCCGAAACCCTGAAACCCTTTGATGCTGGCAATCGAGCCGTTGAGGATAATCGAGCCGTTTTCGTTGAAGAGCGGCAGGGCCTTCTGCACGGTGAAGAGCGTGCCACGCACGTTGAGATCGAAGGTCTGGTCGAAGTGTTCCTCGGTGACCTCTTCAAGTTTTTCTAACTCACCGCGACCGGCGCTGGAAAAGAGGATGTCAATCTTGCCTTTTTCGCGCTTGACCGTCTCATACAGGCGGTCGAGGTCGGCCAGGTTTGAGGCGTCGCCTTGTACGCCCGTAACATTTCTGCCGATCAGTTTTACCGCCTCATCCAGTTTGTTCTGGCGGCGGCCCGTGATGAACACGTACGCCCCCTCTTCCACGAACAGCTTGGCCGTGGCCAGCGCCATGCCGGATGTGGCGGCGGTGATGACCGCTACTTTGCCCTTGAGCTTGCCCATATGCTTCCCCTTATTTGTGTTGCACCCTCTATAGAATTTTGGGGGCAATGCCGCCCTTTGCCGGGTGCTAAGGAGTAGATGGAGACTGGTTCGGAATGGATTCATAAGTTCTGAACGATTGAACTATTGAACCTTTCCCGGAGAGTGTTTATGCTGGCTGATATGCGTCCCCTACTCCATCCATCTCTCGAAGACATAACGGTAGAGGGGATTCTTCATGCCCTGTCCGATCCGGTGCGGGCGGCGATCTTCACGGATATCGCGGCGCAGGAGTGCTCGCATAAGTGCTCTATGTTTCTGAGCATTGGCGACATGGCAATTCCGAAGTCCACGCTATCGCAACATTTCAAGGTGCTGAGAGAGGCGGGACTGATCCGCGGCGAACGGCGCGGCGTGGAGATGCACAACACCTCACGCTGCACCGAGATCGAGAAGCGCTTTCCCGGGCTGCTAGAGGCGATCATCAAAGCTCATGCCATCCAATCCAAGGATGAGGCTGCCACCAGAAAGCCTGCTGCAAAAAAAATGTCAGGAGGGCGGGCCAGGAACAAGTAGCAAGCTAGAGTTGAACGCTGCGGGCCTTGGCTGCACTGGCGAGCGCGGCAGGAACCAGCGAATGCGTCGCCGGCTTGCGGCGAGGTTTCGAACACCCGGAATCCTGGACAACGTCGTCATATTGGAGATTCCCTGCCTGCGCTACAAGGACGGCCGCTTTGATCGCGAGATCGTTCCGGTAAAGGTGCAGTAGGAGCGGCCGATGCGTGAGCTCGCCAAATTGCTGGTGGATGACGGCTACTCGGCGCCACCCGCGCACATCCTGGAAGGTCTTGCCGAACCGCTGGTCCATACCGTGCCAGCGGGTGCGTCGCAGGGTATCTACGCCGAGCTCTGGCACATTGTCTATTGGCAGGAGATCAGCCTGCGCTGGATCGGCGGCAAGCCGGTAGATTATCCGGAGCACTCCTCGCAGGGCTTTCCCTCCGCTGAGGATGTGGCTTCCACTCCGTGGGCGGAACTGCATCGCCGGTTCTTTGCCGGGGTTGCGCAGGCAGCACAACTGGCAGAGGACGATGCCGAGCTGGGCCGCAGGATCGTCTGTGCCTCCCGCCCCGGGCATCCTGTGCGGCACATGACCGTGCTGGAGCAACTGGAAAACCTGGCGGCGCACAATGCCTATCATTTGGGCCGCATCGTATTGCTGCGACAGCTCTTGGGAAGCTGGCCGCCGCCTTCCGGAGGCGATCGCTGGTAGACGGGAGGGTCACTGACTCCTGAAACTCCTCGGAATCCCTGCATCTCTCCCTTTCGCCCTGCTGCCAGCCGTGCGAAAATAGCAGTATCCGCCTATGACTTCCCCTGAAAAAGAGCCGCAGATTACGCCCGAAATTATCCGCAGTCACGGTGTGACCACGGAAGAGTACGCACGCATCCTGAAGTGGCTGGGCCGCACGCCCACCCTGACCGAGCTGGGCATCTTCAGCGTGATGTGGAGCGAGCACTGCTCGTATAAATCCTCGCGCGTACACCTGAAGCGGCTGCCCACCAAGAGCAAGCTGGTGATGCAGGGTCCGGGCGAGAACGCCGGAGTCATTGACATTGGCGGTGAGTGGGCATGCGCCTTCAAGATCGAATCGCACAACCATCCCTCGTTCGTCGAGCCATTCCAGGGCGCGACCACCGGCGTCGGTGGCATTCTGCGTGACATCTTCACCATGGGCGCACGGCCCGTGGCCGTAATGGACAGCCTCCGCTTTGGCCACATTACGCACGAGCAGGACAAGACGCTCGACCAGGCCGGGCTGCACAAGAATCATGCGGTGGTGGATGGCGTTGTGGGCGGCGTGGCCAGCTATGGCAACTGCTTTGGCGTGCCCAACCTTGGCGGCGAAACGCGCTTTGAGAGCTGCTACAACGGCAATCCGCTGGTGAACGCCTTTGCCCTGGGACTGGTGAAGAAGGACGAAATCTTCTACGCCTCGGCCAGTGGCGCGGGCAACCCGGTCATCTACGTCGGCTCCAAGACGGGCAAGGACGGCATTCACGGCGCCACCATGGCGAGCGAAGAGTTCAGCGAGGGCAGCGAGGCCAAGCGGCCGAACGTGCAGGTGGGCGATCCCTTCATGGAAAAGCTGCTGCTGGAGGCATGCCTCGAGGCGATGCAGACCGGAGCCATCGTCGGCATACAGGACATGGGAGCGGCGGGTTTGACCTGCTCCACCTGCGAGCTGGGCGGGCGCGGCGGCGTGGGCCTGGAGATTGAGCTGGACCTGGTGCCGCAGCGCGAAACCGGCATGAGCAGCTACGAGATCATGCTGAGCGAGAGCCAGGAGCGCATGCTGCTGGTGGCCGAGAAAGGCCGCGAGGATGAGGTCTTTTCGGTCTTCCGCAAATGGGGACTGGATGCGGCCACCGTGGGCGAGGTCATCCCGGAGAACACCATGCGCGTCAAACACCATGGCGTGGTGGTGGCGGAGATTCCCAACGAGGCCTTGACCGACGACGCGCCGCTCTACCACCGCGAGGTGGGCACCTGGGTTGCGCCGGTGCCGGCGGAAAAACCTGCGGCAATCGTGCTGGGCGGCAAAAAGCATCTCAACACGGAGTTTGAAAAGCTGCTGGCCAGCCCGAACATCTGCGGCAAGCAGTGGGTGTATGAGCAGTACGACAGCATGGTACAGACCAACACCATGCAGGGTCCCGGCGGATTGGCCGGAGTGATTCGCGTGAAAGGCACGGAGCGCGGACTGGGCATGGCGCTGTATGGCAACGGGCGCTGGTGTTATCTGAATCCCAAGCTGGGTGCGGCGCACAACGTGGCGCGGGCCTCCCGCATGGTGGCCTGCACGGGCGCGCAGCCGGTTGCGGCCACCAACTGTTTGAACTTCGGCAACCCGGAAAAGCCGCCCATCATGGCGCAGTTCTCGCAGGTAATTGACGGACTGAGCGAGGCCTGCACGGCACTCGAGACGCCGATTACGGGCGGCAATGTCAGCTTCTATAACGAAACTCTTGGCGAGGGCATTTACCCCACTCCGGTGTTGGGCGTGGTGGGAATCCTGGCGGATGTGACCCGCGCCGTGGAGGCCCACGCAAAGACCGAGGGAAAGACCATTATGCTGCTGGCGCCTGCCATCCAGCCGAGCCACGAGCCGCGCGGCTTTGGCAGCAGCGAGTATGCCGTGCACGTGCTGGGCGAGTTGTGGGGCGCACCGCCGAGCCTGAATTTGAAATCGGAAAAAGCATTGCAGGATTTATTGCAGCACCTGGCGGCCGAAAAACTGGTGGAATCCGCCCGCGACGTGGCCGAAGGCGGCATTGCCGTGGCCGTGGCCAAGATGGTGTTTACAAAGGGCCTGGGAGCCGATGTGGAACTGATTGGCGGCGGGTTGCCGGCCGAATGCGTCCTGTTTGCCGAGGATGCCACGCGCGCGTTGGTAACCTGCGATACCCAACAGGTGCGGGCGATTGAGGCGAGTGCGGTAAACTATGGACTACGGGCACAGGTGGTAGGCCAGACGATGGCCTCTCATTTTACGCTGCGCGTGGACGGTCTCCCGGTGGTGGAAGGCGAGGCCAATTCGTTCCGCAAGGTTTGGCGGGAGGCATTGGTCAAGGCCTTGCAGTCGGAGTCTGAGGCGGCGCACGTATAATTTTTGCGTTCTGGTTTGATCGGGTAAGCGCCTTGGGATTGATCAGGCGGGGCGCGGGGTAAACAGGTTTTTCACAGCGATTGGGCACGGCTCCGGCCGTGCCATTTGCCTTCTCACTGCCGCCCGGGCGGCACAGACAGTGGACGAACAGGCGGGTGCAATGATCGAGATCGAGCTGGATAAACTCCACGAGGAGTGTGGCGTGATGGCCGTGTTTGGCCACACCGAGGCTGCCAAGCTGTGTTACCTCGGATTGCACGCGCTGCAACACCGCGGGCAGGAGTCGGCCGGCATTGCCGCCAGCGACGGACGCCGCCTGAGCGTGTACAAGGCGATGGGACTGGTGGCCGACATCTTCAGCGGCAACACGCTGCAAAAGCTGCCCGGCACGCACGCCATCGGACACACGCGCTACTCCACGGCCGGCGACTCGGCGCTGCTCAACGCGCAACCCATCCAGGTGGACTGCAACAAGGGGCAGATCGCCATTGCGCATAACGGCAACCTGGTGAACGCCGCCGAGTTGCGCAAAAAGTTCGAACTGGCCGGCTCCATCTTCCAGACTTCCAGCGATACGGAGATTGTGCTGCACCTGATCGCGCAGTCGCGCGAGACGACTCTGCCCGATGCCATGGCCGACGCCCTGCGCCGCCTGGAAGGCGCCTTCAGTTTTGTGCTGGCCACCTACGATCACATCTTCGCCGCCCGCGATCCGCGCGGCTTCCGTCCGCTGGCCATGGGACGCATCCCCGGCAAAGACGGTGCGCCGGACGCCATCGTATTTGCCAGTGAGACCTGCGCCTTTGACCTGGTGGGCGCCGAATATATCCGCGACGTAAAGCCCGGCGAGTTGATCGTCGTGGGCGCCGATGGCATCCACTCGCACTTTTACGCACCGGCGCTGGAACAGTCGCAGTGCATCTTTGAGCAGGTGTACTTTGCGCGTCCGGATTCCCTCGTCTTTGGCCGCAGCGTGCAGGAGGCGCGGGCGCACATGGGCCATCAATTGGCTCGTGAGGCTCCGGTGGACGCCGACCTCGTGGTTGGCGTGCCGGATAGCGGCCTGACAGCCGCGCTGGGCTACGCGCGCGAAAGTGGCATCCCACTGCAGTTCGGACTGGTGCGCAACCACTACGTGGGCCGCACATTCATCGAGCCCGAGCAGCGCGTGCGCGACTTCGGCGTCAAGCTCAAGCTGAATCCCGTGCGCCATCTTTTGGTCGGCAAACGGGTCATCCTGATTGACGACTCGATTGTGCGCGGCACCACCAGCCAGAAGATTGTGCGTCTTGTGCGCGACGCCGGTGCGACCGAGGTGCACATGCGCATCAGTTGCCCGCCCACGACCTCACCCTGCTACTACGGTGTGGATACTCCCGAACGCCGCCACCTGATTGCCGCTCACAAGACGGTGGAACAGGTGCGCGAGTTCATCGGCGCCGACTCCCTGGCCTACCTCTCCTTGGAAGGCCTGCGCCGCAGCTGCGGCGAGCCGGAGGGCGAAAGCCACTACTGCACCAGTTGCTACACCGGCCACTATCCCACCGGCTATGTGGACATTCTCCAGATAGGGCAGGCGGAGACGGTCGTCAAGTAGCTCAGGCTGTATTTCAGCTTCGCAAAGGGCCGCTTTCTCAGCGGTCCTTTTGCATGGGCGCCTCCTCCCGGAGGCGGCAATTCGCAAGCCGGGAGCGCGTTTTTCGGGCTTTTCGCAGCGACTGCATCCGGCTTTGGCGGCTACAATAAGAACTTGCTGCCCAGCGCCGGATTGGCGCATCCAACCCTGGTAGAGATTGACTTCCGCAGCACTGGCCTGGTGATTATGAAGATTCTTCGTAGCCTGATTGTCCCCGTTCTTGTCGCAGCATCATCCGCACTCGTCGCGCAGCCTCCCGCGCCGCAGCCCGTGCCCGTCCCGGCGGTTGCCCCCAAGGCCACCACGCAGGCCGCTGCTCCTGTGGCTGCCGCCAAGGCGGAGAAGGTTCCCGACCGCACCGACGCCTACTACCACTTCCAGCTGGGCCACATGTACGAGGAGATGGCAGCCACCACCGGGCGCGGCGAAGACGCCGCCAGGGCCATTGCCGAATACAAGTCGGCCATCGCCGCCGATCCCGGCTCCAGCTACCTGGCCAGCGCGCTGGCTGATATCTACGCGCGCGCCGGACAGATTCGCGACGCCGTGCTGACCGCCACGGACATCATCAGCCGCGACCCTGACAACCTTGAGGCTCGTCGCCTGCTGGGCCGTATCTACCTGCGCTCCATCGGTGACCAGCAGGGCTCGAGCAAGGAGTCGTCCAACATCCTGCACTTGGCCATCGAGCAGTTTGAGGCCATCGTGCGCCTGGACCCCAAGAGCATGGAAGACCACCTGCTGCTGGGCCGCCTCTACCGGCTCAACAACGAGACGGCCAAGGCTGAGGTTGAGATCCGTGTAGCCGTCAAGCTGCAGCCCGCCAGCGAAGAGGCGGTGACCACCCTGGCCATTCTGTACAACGAGGAAGGCGACACGGCGCGCGCCGCCGACATTCTCACCTCGGTTCCGGAAGACCAGCGCTCGCCGCGTGTGTACACCGTGCTGGGCTACACGTTGGAGCAGCGCAAGGAGTTCAAGAAGGCGGTGGAGGCCTATCGCCAGGCCGTCAAGCTGGACCCGGACAACCTGGACGCCGTGCGCGGGCTGGCCGAAAACCTGTTGAATGACAACCAGCCCGAAGCCGCACTCGAACAGCTGAACCTGATCGCCGCCAGCGATCCGCAGGACGCGCAGACCTTTCTTCGCATCAGCGAGATTTACCGCCACGAAGGGCAATACACCAAGGCCTACGACGCTCTGAAGAAGTCCCTGGCCGCGGCGCCGGATTCCATGGAGGCCAAGTACAACCTGGCCGTGGTGGAGGAGGCTCTGGGACAGTTCGACGAGAGCGCCGCGCAGTTGCGCGATCTGCTGGTGGCAAGCGAAAAGCCGGAGGGCCGCGCCAACGAGCATGACTTGAACAACCGCGCCATCTTCCTGGAGCGGCTGGGCACCGTCTATCGCGACCAGGCCAAGACGAAGCTCGCGGTGGAAGCCTTCCACAAGATGACCGAACTGGGCGACGAGTTCGCCTCGCGCGGTTATCAGCAGATCATTGAAACCTATCGCGACGTGCACGACAACCCGGCCGCCACCGAGGCCGCCCGCGAGGGCGCCAAGGTCCTGCCCAAGGACCGCAGCCTGCAACTGGCACTGGCCCAGCAGGAGGCCGACAGCGGCAAGCCCGACGAGGCCATCGCCCGGGTGCGCGCCATGCTCAACGGCAAGCCTTCCGAAGACCGCGAAGCGTGGATCAACATGGCGCAGATCGAGAGCCGGTTGCGCCACTACGGCGAGGCAGAGAAAGCCGTCGCCCATGCCCTGGAACTGAGCCAGAAACCCGAGGAGCGCGAGTTCATCAACTTCCTTGCCGGCAGCATTTACGAGCGGCAGAAGAAGTACGAGGAAGCCGAATCGTACTTCCGCAAGGTGCTGGCCGATGACCCGCGCAACGCCGCCGCGCTGAACTACCTGGGCTACATGCTGGTGGATCATGGCACGCGGCTGGAAGAGGCTCTGGCGATGATTCGCAAGGCCGTCTCTCTCGATCCGCAGAACGCCGCCTACCTCGATTCGCTGGGCTGGGCGTACTTCCGCCTGGGCCGCTACGAGGAGGCCGAGAGCGAGTTGCGCAAAGCCTCAGAGCGGCTGGAGAGCGATCCCACGGTGCACCAGCACCTCGGCGATCTCTACCAGAAGACCAACCGCCTGAAGCTGGCGGTAGCCGAGTGGGAGCGTTCGCTCGAGGAGTGGAAGAAGTCGGTTCCCGCCGACCAGGACGCCTCCGAGATCGCGAAGACGCAGAAGAAGCTCGACGGCGCCAAGGTCAAGCTGGCGAAACACGGCGAACAGCCCGCGCAGTAATTGCCGGGCTGCACCCGCCCCCTCCGGGTGCTACACTCACAGCCATGCTGGCCAGCTACGCATTGCCGGTGGAGGCCTCGCGCGGGCGGCGCTATCCCGAGCCGCCGCACCCGTACCGCGACGACTTTCAGCGCGACCGTGACCGCATCATCCACGCCCGGGCCTTTCGACGGCTGGAAAACAAGACGCAGGTCTTTACCCGCCGCCTCAGCGACCACTTCCGCACCCGCCTGACGCACACCATCGAGGTCGCGCAGATCTCACGCACCATTGCCGCCGCGCTGCACCTGAACGAGAGCCTGGTGGAGACTCTCGCGCTCGCCCACGACATCGGCCATCCACCCTTCGGCCACTCCGGCGAACGTGCGCTTGATGTGGCCATGCGTGCCCACGGCCTGTATTTTGACCACAACCTGCACGCCTTGCGCATTGTGGAGAGTTTCGAGCAGCGCTACGCCTCGCATCCCGGCCTCAACCTGACCTTCGAAGTGCGCGAAGGGATCATCAAGCACTCGCACGACTACTCCGCCACCGAGCATCCCGAATTGGCGGAGTACCTGCTCGACCAGCGGCCGCCACTGGAAGCGCAACTGATAGACCACACCGACGAGATTGCCTACAACACGGCCGACCTCGACGACGGCTTTGAGGCCGGACTGCTGAAGTTGGACGGAATTCGCCGCGGCGTCAGCCTCTTTGACCGCTATTTGAGTCAGGTGGAGAAGGAATTCACGGCGGCCTCGGCCAAGCTGAAGTTCAACGAAGCGTTGAAGCGCATGTTGAATCACCTGGCCACCGACCTGATCGACAACACCGCCCGGCGCATTGCCGAAAGCGGCGTGCAGACGGTGGAAGATGTGCGCCATCATCCGGAGCGGCTTGCGGCCTTCAGTCCGGCGACCGATGCCGCGCGCGCCGAAGCCAAGGAGTTCCTCTCCCGGAACCTGTACCACAGCGATTCGCTGCGCCCGCAGAAGGCCGATGGCGAGAAGATTGTCGGAGACCTTTTCGCCTACTGGCTGGAGCATCCCGAGACCCTCCCGGCGGACTACCAGGAGCGCATGGGCGAGCAGGGCGCGCCGCGCATCATCTGCGACTATTTGGCCGGCATGACCGACAACTACATCCTGGACCAGCACCGCCGCATCCTCAAACGCTAAAGCGCTAGACCGGGTTTTACGGGTGTTTTATCCCATTTTCGTGGTATCTTTGCCCTAGGTATGCTCTTCCCCGAACCCAGCGAATTTTTCTTCACCGCCGGATACGATTCCCCCATCGGCCACCTCGACCTTGCCATGAGCGAGCGGGGTCTGGCGGTGGTCGCCTTCCAGGGACGCTGGGTCGCTCCCCACGGCACCGCCTCCAAAGATGCGCGCTGGATTGAGGAGCCGCGGAGGTTGCGTACGGTCATCACGCAGCTGGACGAGTACTTCGCCGGCGAGCGTCGCGATTTCGATCTGCCGCTCGACCTGCGCGGGCCGGAGTTCCACCAGCGCTGCTGGCAGGGGCTGCTGAAGATTCCCTACGGAGAGACCTGGAGCTATGCGCGGCTGGCCGCCGAGGTGGGATCGCCATTGGCCTCACGCGCCGTGGGCCAGGCCAACCATCACAATCCGATTGCCATCATCGTGCCCTGCCACAGGGTCATCGCCAGCGACGGCTCACTGGCTGGATACGCCGGTGGATTGAAGACCAAAGAATTCCTTCTGACGCTGGAGGGCGCGCCGTTCCGCCAGTCCGCGGCCATGCAACCCTCGCTGTTTGGCGAGCTGGCGGGATAGCGGCAGGCTGCACCGTCCTCCCATCTTGCTGACCCCGCCCGCCGGGCCGTACACTCCTGCTATGCACTCGCACGCCGGGCACGGTCATGATCACGGCCACGCGCATCCCGCACTGACGGCGCGCGTGCTGCGCTTTGCCCTGATCTTCACCGCGGCCTACATTGTGCTGTTGGCCGTGGCGGGAGTGCGTGCCCACAGCCTGGCCCTGCTGGGCGAGGCCGGACACAATCTCAGCGACTTTTTCGCCCTTCTGCTGAGCTGGGTGGCCGCCTACCTGGGCGAGCGCCCCGCCACCAGCACCAAGACCTTCGGCTGGCGCCGCGCCGGAGTGCTGGCCGCCTTCATCAACGCGATTCTTCTGGTGGCCATCGCCGTGGTCATCGTCGTCTCCGCCGTGCACCGGCTCTTTTACCCGGAGCCCGTGGAGGCCGGCACCATGATGTGGGTGGCCGGGGCCGGAGTGCTGCTCAACGGCGCCATCACCCTTTTGTTGCTGCGCGGCGGCCGCGACCTGAACGTGCGCAGCGTGCTGGTGCATGAGATCGGCGACACGCTCTCGACCGCGGCGGTCATCCTTGGAGGCTGGCTCATCTATGTCAGCGGCCGCCTGTGGATTGACCCCGCGCTTTCTATGATCATCGCCGTGGTCATCTTCTGGTCCAGCCTCACCATCGCGCGGGAGAGTCTGAACATTCTGCTGGAGGGTGCGCCGCGCGGCATGGAGCTGACGTCCATTGATGCCGATCTGCGCGCCGTCGGCGGCGTGCTCGACGTGCATGACCTGCATGTGTGGAGCATCGGCAGCGACACGCACGCCCTGGCCACGCACATCACCATCGCGGACATTCCGCCTTCGGCGAGCAACGCCATTCTGGACGAGCTGCGCCAGATGCTCGCCCGCCGCCATCACATCCACCACACCACCATCCAGTTTGAGAGCCAGCAGTGCGAGCTCAGCGACGGATGCGTGATGCCCGTGCCGCACACCCACGGACCGCACTGAAAGGGATGGAAAGTTTGCGACCACCACACACTACTCCACGGAGAAAACACGCCATGCGCCTTCGTCCGCTCGCCCTGGTGGCGGTTGCCGCCCTTGCCCTGCTTGCCGGTTGCAAGAACAGCGACCTGCCGCCCAGCCCATCCGCGCTCATCAACGGCACACGCGACAAGGTGAACCCCTTCCGCATGACCCTTACCACCGACCCCACCTGGCCCAAGGCCAGCGGCCCCACGCTGATCAAGGTGCACATTATTGACGGCAGCAACCAGCCGGCGGAGGGAGTGGAGTTGAAGGCCGACATCAGCATGCCCGGCATGGCGCACCACGCCAGCTTCGACGACCGCGGCAAGGGCGACTACGAGGCCCAGGTCACGCTCGAGATGGCCGGCATGTGGGACGTGGACTTGAACGCCAGCAAGGACGGCCGCACCAAGCAGCAGCGGTTGAATATCGAAGTCGGCAACTAGCCCCTGGGAAGCTTCCGTGCGCCTGCGTTGGCTCACTGTAGTGACAGTCCTGGTGTTCGCCGTTCCATGGCTCTGGATGGAGCGCGCTACGCTGCCGAATCCGATGCTGTGGATTCTGCGGGTGCGCAATCAGGTGCCGGAGTTTCACATCACCCTCGCCATCAGTCCAGACACACCCACCACTGATGACACGATCGTTCTCCGCGCCCATGTGAGCGACGCCGACGGAGACCCAGTGAACTCCGCTCAGGTGGAGTTGCAGGCCTTCGTGCCGGGCAGCCAGGACGCCATGCGGCGCCTGCCCATGCACGCGCTGGGCCAGGGCGACTACCTTGGACGCATCCACCTGGGAGAGGCCGCCGACTGGGCCGTGGACGTTGTTGCGGAGAAGGGTTGGCACAGCGTTCGCCAGCGCCACAGCATCACCGTGCACCCTTCCCGGGCAGCGCACCCCGGCGACGACGGCGAGAATGATTCCGATGATGATTAAACGATGAGTGAATGACTGAGTGGGGTGTGGCCTGCGAAGCAGTTGTTGCGTCCGGCGTTTAGTGCGCTACGTGGACTTCGATCTGGCCCACCATGGTGCGCGCCTCGATGTCCGCACCGCCGCCATGGATGGGGCCTTCCAGAAGGATGCTGCGCGGCCCGAACTGTGCCAGTCCGTTGGTGGTGCGCAGCTCGGGGAAGTCGCTGACAACGCGATGCGTGGGGCTGATTCCGGTGACGGCCCGCAGAGTGCCCGAAGTCTGTGGACCCAGGAATATGACGATATCGCCCATGGCGGTGACCAGGTCGCTGGGTTGCAGTGCGCCGTGCGCGGCGATGAATTCGGCCGTGATGCGGCCCATGCCGGTGTGAACGTGTGCGCCCTGCGCCAGCTTCCACAGCTCAATGTCTCCCATGGTGCTGTTGACGGAAACCATGCCGTGCGCCACGCCGACGCGGATGCTTCCGCCGCCGCTTTCAAGCTGAACCGGGCCGCCCATCTCGCCCAAGCTGATGTTTCCACCGGCGGTGCGCAACGCCAGTTCGCCCAGGCAGCGCAGGATTTCGATGTTGCCGCCGCCGCTCTCAATGTGCGCCCGCGTAATCGCCTTCAGTCCAATGCTGCCGGCCATGGAGACAATCTGCAGATCGCCGACAGCGGCATCCACACGAATGTCTCCGCCATCGGTGCGGATAAAAGCGTTGCCTACGCGATGATTGATCTGCACGGAACCAAAGGCCGTGGTGGCCTGCAGCTCGTCGGCTTCATCCAGCTCGATGTCTCCGCCATGCGTGTGCAACTCCAGGCGATGGACGCGGCCGCTGATGGTAATTTTTCCGGCGAGCGTCTCCACGTGGAGCACTTCCGTGCGGGCCGGCAACTCCAGCAGCAGCTCGGCGCGCAGCTTGATATCCACGTTTCCGAGGGGGTGCAGAATGTCCTGGCCGCCGCCGGTGCCGGCAATGAAATGGAAGGAGGAAAACTGGAGGCGCGCAGCCGCTTCATCGCTCTCAGCGGAATGAAGCCGCAACTGGTAGCCGCCTTTTCCGCGGCTGGGCAACACCCGCACCGAGCCGATGAAGCGCATGACCTCGACCAGTTTGACGTCGCCAAGTGGGCCGTACGTCTCCTGCACCCAGCCGCTGCCCTCGCGCTCCACCTTGGGCGCGTGTTTGCCGCCAGCGGCCGCGGCGGGCACGGCTTGCGCCACAAGCAGCGCGCCCAGCAGTATCGCCGGGACGCTCCACCGCCGCAAATGCAGACTGCGTTGCATCAAAACTAATGCTTCTCCGCGGAGGTGGCCAGCAGGCGAGAGGATTCGCCGCGAATGAACTCGTTGGGATCTTCCTTGGCCAGCTGCGTCAGAGCCTGGCGCACGCTGGTATCGTTGGGCACGGCGGACAGTGCTTGCAAGGCTCCGGCGCGCACCCCGGGATTATTGTCATTCAGCAAGGCTTCCAGCATGGCGTTGCGAACGCGAACGTCTTCCTTGACGAGCGGTGCGAGTGCTTCTTCGGCCTTCAGACGCACGCCGGGGTTGTTGTCACTGCGGAGAGAAAACACCAGGCTCTCACGCACCGCCGGATCGTCGGGCCGCTGCTTGAGCAGGGCAACGGAGTCCATGCGCAGACCGCTATTGGCCGTCGAGCGCGAGGCCATCACCAGCAATGCCTGAATCTGCGGATCGTTGATGGACCCCTGCATGGTCTCCGGCAGCGCACGCTCGTAATCAATGCGCACGCGGTCGCCCGTGGGATCCTTCACAATGCTGCGGATGTTGGCGATCGAGGCCTCCTGCGCGGATCCCGCGCCGGAGTGCAACACGGCATTCAGCTTGTACATCGAACCGATTCCGCCGCCGAAGCCCACGACAAAGATGATGGCTGCCAGCGCGGGCGAAAACTTTGCCTGGCGCAGCAGAGCGAAGGGGTCCAGCACCCAGCGCCAGCCGCGGCGCTGCTCGGTTATCTCCAGGGCATGAGAGAGGCGCACGCGCGAGGCGGCCAGAAAGTTCGGCGTCACCTCCAGCTGTGGCAGGGAGCTCATCTCCTCATGCAGGCGGCGCATTGCCACCAGTTCTTCCGCGCACTCGGCGCAGCGGGAGGTGTGACCTTCCAGCTCATGGCGGGCGTCGTCGGCCAGCTCCTGGTACAGATACAGCGAAATGTTCTCGCGGACCCAATCACAGTTCATGCGCTTACATCCTGACGCGCGCTGCGCGCCTGTACTACTTCAAATCGGCCAAAACCGCCCGTAACTTCTGAGTGGCCCGGAAGAGGGTGTTCTTGGCCGTCTCTTCCGTAGTGTTCAGGGCCTCGCCGATGGTCTTCAGCTTCAGCCCCTGGTAGTGCTTCATCTCAAAGACCATGCGCTCGCGCGGACTGAGCTTGCTTAAAGCCTTCCGCAACCGCTGCCCCAGGTACTTGCGCTCTAACTCGCGTTCGGGACTCGCCCCGGAGCGCTCGTCGGCCACCTGGTCCAGCAGGTCGAAGCTCTCTCCGTCCTCGCTGGTGTGCACCGTGGGCTCTTCGCGCCGAACCTGCTTGCGCCGTAAGGCGTCCATGCAGAGGTTGGTGACGATGCGGTACACCCAGGTATAAAAAGAACTCTCGAAGCGGAAGCTCGCCAAGTTGCGGTAGGCCTTGAGGAACGCCTCCTGGTAAATGTCCTGCGCTTCTGTCTCGTTGCCGGTCAGGTGCAGAGCCAGCCGCAACACCGGCTGGTCGTACTGCCGCACCAGCTCCTCGAACGCAGCCTTGTCACCCTGCTGCGCGGCGCGGATCAGTTCGGCGTCGTTCACCCGGCTGGAGCCCTGGCCCACCATGCAACCCTTCCGTGGAGACCCGCGCCGTACCCGACTCACCCTGGCCGCACCCCTCCGGTCAAGCCGGGCGGGGCGCACACTGGGTTGGACGGGGCAGCGCGCGGTCCGTTAGCGTCTATTTTGCGGTTTCAGAGACAAAAAAGGCCAGCGCCAACCGGCGCCAGCCTTCTTTTGGGAAATCCGGAGTGCCGGCTTCCGATTGTTCTATGCAACCGTCTCTTCGCCGGCTTCCTTGGTAACGGCCACCTTGATCTTGACGGTGACCTCCTTGTGCAGCTTGATCGGCACTTCGAACTCGCCCAGGCTCTTGAGCGGCACTTCGAGTTCGATCTTGCGGCGGTCAATGTTGAAGCCGCGGCCTTCCAGCTCGTGCGCGATGTCGGACGAGGTGACCGAGCCGAACAGCGCGTCGTTTTCGCCGGCCTTGCGGGTGAACAGCAGGCTGACGCCTTCAAACTGCTTACCCAGCAGCTCGGCATCCGCCTTGTCCTTGGCTTCCTTGCGGACGGCCGAGGCCTTCATCTGCTCAATCACGGCCTTGTTGGCCGCCGTGGCCTTGACGGCCAGCTTTTTCGGCAACAGGTAGTTGCGTCCATAGCCTTCCGCCACGGTGACCACTTCGCCGCGCGCGCCCAGCTTGGCAACATCCTCTTTCAGAATGACTTCCATGATTCAATTCCTCTCTGTGGGCGGTTTAGCGGCTCGCCGCGAAGGGCAGCAGAGCGATGTTGCGCGCCTGTTTGATGGCCTCGGTGACGCGGCGCTGGTGGGGCGTGCAAACACCCGTCAGGCGGCGCGGAGTGATCTTGCCGCTCTCGGCCACAAAGCCGCTCAGCAGGCGCACGTCCTTGTAGTTGATGTTGTCAATCTTCTCGGTGCAGAACTTGCAAACCTTCTTGCGCCGGAAGAACTTGCGTCCGCCATCGCGGCCGCTGCCGCCGGGACGTCCGCCCTGGCGCGGACCGCCGCCGGGACGCGGGCCCGAGGGCCGCCCCGCGGGGGCCGCCGGAGCGGCTTCCGTCGTAGCGCCTTCGGCCGAAGCCGGGGATGCCTGTTTGTTGATCTCGTCTGCCATATCTCTCCTTCACTGGCGCCGCCTGTGGGGCGCCGGAACCTTCTTTGACCGCCGAGGCGGCCGAATTCGCCTGTGTGACCTTGGCCCGCCGCGCGCGTGCTCCCGCGCCTGGGGCCGCGGACTACACCGTCGCCGGGGGAACCGCCACAGCCGCCGGTACTGCTTCGGCAGCCTCGGCCTGTGCCGCAGCGGTGGCAGCAGCCGTGGCCGCAGCCGCAGCGGCCGCAGCAGCCGCAGCCTGACCCTGTGTGCCCTGGCCGCGCATCTTGCCATCACGCAGCTTCTTGACCTTGGCCAGACGCTTCTCTTCCACGTCTGTGCGCACGGTAAGGAACTTGATCACCAGTTCCTGCACGCGCAGGCGGCGCTCCAGCTCTTTCAGCACCACGCCCGTGCCCTCGACGAAGGCCAGGATGTAAATACCTTCCTGGAACTTCTTCACCGTGTAAGCCAGGCGGCGCTTGCCCAGGGCGCGGTCAAAACCGGTCACCTTGCCACCGGTGGCGGCCACGTTGGACTCCATCGTCTTCAGCAACTTCTCCAAATCCTCTTCAGAGGTGTCCGGACGAAGGATAAACATCACTTCATATTTGCGATCCATCTCTTCTCTCCATGGGCTGCGCTTGCGCCAACCCTCAAATCCCTTTTACTCCGCCTGCCCGGCCTCACCGTCCACCTTTTGGTTGAAACGGTTCATTGCGGCCGCCACTCCCAGCGTCAAAATCACCCGTACTGCCTGACTGCTCTTGTCCAGGGCCTCATCGGCCGTGGCCAGCTGCGCCTTCCGAAATGGCGACAGCACGTAATCCTTGCCGCTCGTAAGCACGTGATCCGGAGCGATCCCCAGCCGGATGCGCAGAAACTCCTGCGAACCACCCAGGCAGGTGATGACCGACTTCATCCCGTTGTGCCCGCCCGCGCTACCGCGCTCGCGCACCCGAATGGAGCCCAGGGGCAGGGCCAGATCGTCGTACAGCACAATCAGGTCCCGTTCCGGATCCGCCTCATACCGCTCCAGCAGCTCTCGTACACTCTCGCCGCTGTGATTCATGTAGGTTTCCGGCTTGGCCAGAAGCACTTCCTTGCCTTCCAGAACGGCCCGGGCCGTTACTGCCCGGCAATGACGGTTGGTGATCTTCACCCCGCACTCGCCGGCCAGCCGGTCCACGGCCAGAAACCCCATGTTGTGCGGGGTGAACTGGTATTCGATGCCCGGATTTCCGAGCCCGACAATCAGTTTCACCGCGCGTCTCTCCTCGCCTGGCCGGTGGGGCTTGTGCCCCGGCCGGCCGCGGCAGTTATTTCTTCTTCGCGTCCTTGCCGATCGCGTCGGCGTCTGCGGTTTCCGTCTTGCCCTTCTTGATGACCTCGGGCTCGGCCGGAGCAGCGACTGCAGCGGCATCGGCGGCCACCGGAGCGGCCTCCTCGCGAACGAAGGTGATGTGCACCACGGTCGCGTCCTCGTCGTTCAGGTATTTCACCTTGTCCGACTTCGGCAGATCGGCAACGCGGATACCCTGGCCGGCCGTCAGCTCATTCACGTTTACCGCGATGAAGCTGGGGATGTCGGCGGGCAGGCACTCGATCTGGATCTCACGAAGAACCAGGTCAACCAATCCGCCGGCTTCCTTGGCGGCCTTGGCATCGCCTTCCAGATGCACAGGAATGGACAGGCGCATCTTCTGGTCCATGGCAATGCGCTTCAGGTCAACGTGCAGCAGGCTGCCCTTCAGCGGCTCATACTGCCAGTCCACCAGCATGGCCTTGTCCGCATGACCTTCCAGGTTTACGTCGAAAATCGTGTTGTGGCCGCTCGCCGAACGCAGAATCTTCAGAATCTGCTTGGGGTCCACGGCAATGGCGCGCGGTTCCTTCATGGCGCCGTAGAGCACGCCCGGAATCATTCCGGTGGTGCGCAGCCGGCGCGCGGCGTTCTTGTCGGAAGCTTCGCGCAGCTTTGCTTCCACAGTGTTGGTTTCAGTTGCGGTTGCCATCATTGAAGTTCCTTCTACGTCTTGAGTCCCTGCCGCGGCCAGTGGCCTTGGAGGGGAACTAGTTAAACAACTTGCTGACCGAGGTCTCTTCGTGGATGGACTGAATCGCGCGAGCGATCAGTCCGGCAATCGTGAGCACCTTGATCTTCGGTTCCTTCTGTCCAGCTTCACTCAACGGGATGGTGTTGGTCACCACCAGCTCCTTGAGGTTCGACTTGGAAATTCTTTCGAGCGCGGGGCCGCTCAGCACGGCGTGCGAGGCGCAGGCGTACACGCTCAGCGCACCGGCATCGAGCAAAGCCTGGGCGGTCTTCACCAGCGTTCCGGCCGTATCCACAATGTCGTCCAGGATCAGGCAGGTGCGGTTGTTCACGTCGCCGATGACGTTCATCACCTCGGTGACGTTGATCTCCGTGCGCCGCTTGTCCACGATCGCCATGGGGGCATCCATCTTCTTGGCAAAGAAGCGGGCGCGTTCCACGCCGCCGGCGTCGGGGCTGACCACCGTCAGGTTCGGCAGGTTCTGGCGGCGGAAGTGATCCACCAGCACGGGCGAAGCGAACAGGTGATCCACCGGGATGTTGAAGAAGCCCTGAATCTGCGGCGCGTGCAGGTCCACCACCAGGGCGCGATTGGCGCCCGCGGTGGTCAGAATGTCGGCCACCAGCTTGGAGCTGATCGGGACGCGGGGCTTGTCCTTGCGGTCCTGCCGGGCGTAGCCAAAATACGGAATCACCACGGTGATGCGGCGCGCCGACGCCCGCTTC
>Ga0181528_10000343_pt1 | contig 36256 bp, 33 predicted proteins | sample PEATcosm2014_Bin_47_FD_119742 | JGI IMG/M metagenome (GOLD analysis project Ga0181528, IMG submission 119742) | Peatland microbial communities from MTU Mesocosm Facility, Houghton, MI, USA - PEATcosm2014_Bin10_10_metaG | ecosystem: Environmental > Terrestrial > Soil > Wetlands > Peat | place...
CGGATGAAAATCACAGCCTATAATCCACATATCGGCTCCTTCTCCCGAGCCTTTGGTCGACTTAGCAGCAACCACTGTACTCCGGGGCGCGGGAGCCGATCCCGTCATGAAATCAGAGTTGGCGCACGCAGTTCCAACTCTGGGGGTGTGTATCTAGCCTGGTGCCCCATATCTGCCGTAGTTAGCAGATGTGGGATGCAGCGCCGTACACCTCGGCAACGGACCCTAAGCGAGTACCTCATCCCGGTAACGCTCTTTTCGGCGGGTAGCCCACAACCGCCAGCAGTTAGCGATTGTGGGGGCTCAGCCAAAAATCCATCCAGCGCGTCCCAATATTTTATTTAACAGCCTTGTTTACGGGTTCCGGCTCTGGCTCAATCGCGAGAGCTGCCCAGATCAAGCCGACTAGAAATTCAGAATCTTCACGGGGTGAGAGATCGTTTTGTCCCAATAGTCTTCGCTGATTTGTTCCTCTCGTCATATCGGCGATGACCCATGCTACTTTTTCGGAAGGCAGGTTCCGTATTTCGCCTCGCTGAGATGCATCCTTGATTGCTGCAGCCAGTCGAAGTACGGGTTCGCGAAGCCAGTCGCGATATTGGCCACGCGAAACAGATAAACTTCCGGAGTCTGTGTCCATGATCCGAAAGAATTCTTTTCTGGTCTCTGCGTTTTCCAGCCGAACAAGAGTGAAAGCCCTGATTTTGTCTTTCAGATTCTTTGCCGCGTCAATCCGTTCCAGCGTGCTCTTCGATAAAAATTCCATGTCCTTATCGAGAACAGCCCGGTATATCTCTTTCTTGGAGCGGAAGTAGAGATACACGGTTCCCTTGGCGATTCCCGCCTCGTTTGCAATCTCATCCATGATCCCGCGCACAAATCCCTTGCGCGCGAATACCGTCCGGGCAGCCTCTACGATCGCCGTACGGCGAAATTCGGACACCACTTGCTTTTTGGTTTTCATCGAACCCCGTGTCTTGCGCTTCTCATGTCAGCGCTCCATTTTGTGGATCAGGATGACTGCATAGTATATTAAAATGACTATATGGTCATCAACCACGAAGGCCGGGCAGAACAACCGAAGCCCTCTTCTCAAAGGAGAGCCAGATGAGCGCGCTCAGCGGCACGCTGCCGAATACGGAGGCAGAGCAGGTTGAGTGGAGTTCCTCGGCAAACCCATGGATGATTACCATCTCCGTCATGATCGCGACCTTCATGGTCGTGCTTGACTCCTCGGTTGCAAACGTCGCTTTACCCCATATCGCCGGAAACCTCTCGGCGACCACGGATGAGTCAACCTGGGTTCTGACCAGCTATCTGGTTTCCAACGCAATCATGCTTCCCGCAACCGGGTGGATTGCACGGCGCATGGGGCGCAAGCGTCTGTTGATGTTGTCGATCCTGGTATTTACTTGCGCCTCCCTGCTATGCGGAATCGCGATCAGCATGCCGATGCTGATCGTCGCACGAATTTTGCAGGGTGTCGGTGGCGGCGGCATGCAGCCCTTGGCACAATCCATCCTGCTGGAGAGTTTTCCTCCCGAACAACACGGCACGGCCATGGCAGCTTATGGCATTGGAATCGTGGTGGCTCCGGTGATCGGACCAACTCTGGGCGGGTGGATTACCGACAGCTACTCCTGGCGCTGGATCTTTTATATCAACCTTCCCGTGGGTTTTCTGGCGCTATTCATGGTCAACCTGTTCGTCGAAGATCCTCCATATCTCCGGCAGGCGTTTCGAGGGGCAATCGACTATCTTGGATTTGGCTTGATGGCTATTTGGCTGGGCACATTGCAGTTGCTGTTGGACAAGGGGCAGGAGGCCGATTGGTTTGCGGCAGACTGGATACGATGGACCGCCGCTGCTTCCGTGATTGCCCTGATCGTCTTCATCTTGCGGGAGTTCACCCATAGAGATCCGATCGTCGAGTTGCGTATCCTCAAGGACACAAATTTCAGCGTGGGAACGCTCATCACGTGCCTTTACGGTTTTGTTCTTTATGGTTCCACGGCCATGCTGCCATTGTTCCTGCAGACCTTGATGAGATATCCCGCGATGGCCAGCGGCTTAGCGGTCAGTCCACGCGGCATTGGAGCCATGCTATCCATGGCCGTGGTGGGCATACTAGTCAGGTATGTTGATGGTCGCGTGTTGTTGGCTTGCGGTTTTGGCATTCTTGGCTACTCAACTTTGCTGTTAAGTCACATAAACCTCACCATTTCTATGGCTTCTGTTGTGGTGCCGAATTTGATCAACGGCTTTGCCAGCGGCTTCATCTTCGTTCCACTCACCACTATGACCATGGGAAGTCTGCGCAAGGAAGAAGTCGGCAATGCGGCTGGCATCTACAACTTGATGCGTAACATTGGGGGTAGCATTGGTATCGCATCGGTCACCACTTTTCTGGTGCGTGGCTCTCAAGTGCACCAGAGTTATCTTGCGGCAAACGCAACGACGGGGAATCCGGCAATAAATGGGATGCTTCAGGGCCTGCAGGCAGAATTGTCTATCAGGGGGTTCGATGCCTACACGGCTCATCAAAAAGCACTGGGGATGCTCTACAGAATTCTCCAGCAGCAGGCATCTCTGCTGTCTTATGCAGACAACTTTCGATTGCTGGGATTTCTCGCGTTACTGTGCATGCCGCTCGCCATGTTATTTCATCATGTGAGGAAGCAATCGAACGACCGCCGCGACGTTATTGGCGAATGACAACTCCTGACCTGACCGAGTTCAGAGTAGGTGTGTCCCGAGAGGCGGGTGCCGCAGAGTTGGAAAACTGTTCCAACTCTGCGGCTCTGCGAGTACCTCATCCCTGAAATGCTCTTTCGGTCTCTTCCCAACGTACCCGAACTCCGTCCTTGTTCGGCGAATACCCACGTTCGCGCCTCGAAAATCTGCCCGTTTGTACCTGTTTTCTATTTGTCAAGCGAAAATTTTTGTCGATTCCTCCCAAACATATGATTCCAAGCTACATAGAGTTTTTCCAAAAGCGATGGAATGACCCCTTGAATTTGCTATCCTGAAGATAGATGGACACGCGGATGCGAGACTTTGAACTTCAATCTTGAACTTTTGAAATTTTGAAACATGGCCCCTAACCCTTTTATATTCAAATTTTTAACGGGAAATATAGGAGGGAAGGGGTACAGACGTTTGGGGCGTGCGCCATCCTTCGCGAACCCCGATTCGCCTGCCAAGCCATTAATTCTCGGAATAACCCATAACTGATTGATTCCAATCCACATCCAGTTCGTCTCCAGTTTGATATTCTGAAGGTAGACGAGTTTGATTTTCGGTTCTTGAGCTATGCCTTGGCATCCGATGATCTGAACTATTTACGCAGGCGGCATCGCCATCGGCGCGCTGGTCGGAGGTCCAGTCTGCGCCAGACGGAGCGAAATCGCGAAGGCAAGCAGCAGAAGGCAGATGAGAAAAGCCGCTACGCCGACCCATCCGTAAGCGCTCCAGAAAAAACCTCCAGAGAATCCGATCACGCTCGATCCCAGGTAGTAGGAGAAAAGATACAGCGATGAAGCCTGCGCCTTGGCCTGCTTCGCCCTCAGCCCCACCCAACTACTTGTAATCGAGTGCCCGCCATAAAATCCAAAGGTCATTGTTGCCACCCCGACAATCACCACCGCGAGGGGACGGAACAGCGTCAATCCGATCCCGCCGATCATCAGCAGGAACATTGTCCAGAGTACGCGTCGTCGCCCCAATCGGCCCGCAAGATTGCCGACCCACGCCGAACTGCCGATGCCAATCAGGTAGACGAGAAAGATCGATCCGACAACTGTCTGGCTGAGCGAATAAGGCGGGGCCAGCAAGCGATAGCTGATGTAGTTGTAGACGGTGATAAAGCTGCCCAGCAGCAGACACCCTTCAGCGAACAGCAAGCGCAGACCTGCATCGCGCATGTGATTGACGTACGAATTGAACAGGGGCCGCGGGGCCAGCGGCATTGCGCGAAAATGCAGCGACGGAGGCAGGATGCGCCAGAACAGCATCGCGCCAGCTAAACCTATCGCGCCGATCACGGCCACGGCGAATCGCCACGACACCAGGTCGGTCAGAATGCCGGTAAACAGCCGTCCTGACATTCCGCCCAGGGCGCTGCCTCCAATGTAGAGGCCCATTGCCAGACCTAGGGCGTTGGGATGCATCTCCTCGCTCAGGTATGCCATGGCAATAGCTGGCAGGCCGCCGAAGGCGAGTCCGGCAAGTGCCCGCAGAATCAGCAACTGGTGCCAGTCAGTGACGAATGCGGAGCAAAACGTAAGTCCGGCTGCGGTCGTCAGCGAGAACACCATCAGCGGCTTGCGTCCCCACGCCTCGGAAAGTGCCCCGGCCATAAGAATGGAAACCGACAACATGCCTGTGGCAAGGGAGACCGCGAGGCTGCTCACGGCCGGTGCTACATGGAACTCGCGGGAGAAGACCGGCATCAACGGTTGCACGCACCAAAGAAGCGTAAACGTGGAGAACCCTGCCGTGGCCATTGCTATATTGGTACGGCGGAACTCCGGGGTTCCGGTCTCGATAAATCCCGTCGCGCTTCGTTTACTTTCCCTTACTTCTTCCATCTGTATTGCCAATGCTCCAAGAGGCTTTCGCCATACGGCCCCAAGTAGTTGATCATAACAGGGGAGCTACAAGCCGAGTATCCTAATGGGAAGGGTTATGGCATGATCTCCGTTCTCAATCTTGGCCGCTGTGATTACGCAACCGCGCTGCGCTTGCAGGAAACTCTCGTCGAACTCCGCAAGCAAAATCGTATCGGGAATGCACTGCTCCTTGTCGAGCACCCGCCCGTCATCACTCTCGGACGCAACGCCCACGCGAGCAACATCGTCGTCTCCCGCGAACTGCTCGCCTCCCAAGGCGTCGAAATCCATGAGATCAATCGCGGCGGTGATGTCACCTTTCACGGACCCGGCCAACTGGTCGCCTACCCCATCTTCGACCTGCGCTCATTTGAGCCAAAGCTCGGAGTCATCGAGTATGTTCGCCGCCTCGAAGATGTCCTCATGCGAATCTGTGCCCAGTACGCCATCGAAAGCCAGCGTATTGCGGGTATGACCGGAGTCTGGACCTATCCCACCCCTCCGCCGCGCCTCAACCCACGCCAGATGGGACGCGACTACATTCCCGCAGGCGAGAACTCCGCTGAAACCTCCTTATATTCCGAGCGCAAACTCGCTGCCATTGGGGTTCACGTCTCCCGAGGCGTGACCTCGCACGGCTTTGCCCTCAACGTCACTACCGACCTCGATTTCTTCAAACTCATCGTCCCGTGCGGCCTCACCAAGCCTGTCACCTCCATCGAATTTGAAACAGGCCTACGCCCATCACTCGATGAGGTGATGACTCTGGCCTCGCGTAGGTTCGGCGAACTCTTCCACTCCCAAATGCTCTGGCTGGAATCCATCCACGACCTCATTCCCGCCGAGTCTGTAGAGCCTCCCACGCCGCAAGACATCCCGGCCCGCGCTCCTGAGAACGAGCGCCGGATCGCCTCCGATGACATCCACCTTGTGTAGCCTCTCTGCGATAATAATTTCAGACCATGACTTTCATGCCGATTCCACTTCGCCACACCAGCGCCGCCGCCCTTGAGTTCGAGCGCCTCCGTGAGATTGTCCGGGGCAATTGCCAGAGCGACCTCGGCCGCCAGGCGGTGGATTCTCTCGCCCCCACCATGGACGCCGCGTGGATCGAGCGCCAGCAGCAACTCACTGCCGAGGTGCGTGCCTTTTTTCGCGCCGGTGGACGCCTCGATTTCGGCGGCCTCATCGATCCCAGCCAGCTAGTCCAGCGCGCCCGAATCACCGGGGCCATCCTTGAAACCACCGAACTCCGCGACGCCATCCTCCTCGTCGATCGAGCTGCCGAATGGCGCGAAGCCGCCATCCATCCGCCGCAGGCGATGCGTGAGCCTTGGCCCGCCATCGAACAGCTTTCCGGCGCCATCGAAGATTTCACTCCGCTGCTACGCTACTTCGCCAACAAACTTGCGCCCGATGGAACACTCGACGACAACGCATCTCCCGGTCTCACCGCCATCCGTCGCGAGATTGAAAAGCAACGCCACGGCATACAGAACTCTCTGCGCAGCTTTCTCCGCCGACTCTCCGAAGGCGATGCCTTGCAGGACGAACTGGTCACCATCCGTGGCGACCGCTTCGTGATTCCCGTCAAGACCGATCAGCGGCGCAGGGTTCCCGGCGTGGTCCACGGGGCCAGCTCCAGCGGCCAAACCGTCTTTGTCGAGCCCCTGGAAACCATCGAGCAGAACAACGAGCTTGTCCGTCTCCTAGAGGACGAGCAGCGCGAGATCCAGCGCATCCTGATCGAGATGACCGCCCGCCTCGGCCAGCAATCCGAGGCTATCCTCATCGCCGTCGATGTTCTCCGCGAGCTTGAGTTGCAGTTTGCCAAGGCCCGCTTTGCCGACCAGTATCAATGCACCCGCGTGAAGCTGCTCACCGAAGACGGTGCCAACTCCCTCATTCTCATCGATGCCCGCCATCCCGTCATGGAGCGCAACCTGCACTCGCGCGGCAAAACCGTCGTCCCGCTCACGCTTGAGATGGACGCCGCTCACCGACAGCTCATCATCAGCGGCCCCAACACGGGCGGCAAGACGGTTGGCCTAAAAACTGTCGGCCTTCTCGTGCTCATGGCGCAGGCCGGAATCCCCGTTCCTGCCGAGCGCGCCGACCTGCCAATCTGCGACGCGGTCCTGGCCGACATTGGCGACTCTCAGTCCATTGAGCAGAATCTCTCGACCTTCTCCGCCCACGTCACCAACATCGATTTCATCTCCCACACGGCCACCAAACACTCTCTCGTGCTGCTCGACGAGCTAGGTTCGGCCACGGATCCCGAAGAGGGAGCTGCCCTTGCCGTAGCTATTGCCGAACACTTCCGGCAGACCGGCGCGCTCACCATCGTCTCGACCCACCACACGGCGCTCAAGATTTACGCCACCAACTCGCCAGGTGTGCTCAACGCTGCCGTAGGATTCGACGAAAAGACCCTCGCGCCGACCTACGAACTTCGAGTCGGAGTCCCTGGAGCCTCCGCCGGAATCAATATTGCCCAGCAGATCGGGCTCAATCCGGAGATCATCACCGATGCCCGCCGCCGCCTGAGCACGCAGACTCAAGACATTGCCGGATTCCTCGACAAGCTCCACTCCGATCTCCGCGAGATTGGAGTCGAACGACTCCACCTGCGCCAGCGCGAGCAGGAGGTAGCGCGCGAGCGCAGTCGTCTTGAAGCCGAGGGCCTCAAGGAGCAGCGCGAGAAGATCCGCGACCTGGAGAAGAAGCTCGATTCCCTGATGCGGGACTTCGAGTACCACGCCCGCGAGGCTGTCGCCGCCGTGCAAGACCGCGCCGCTGCCCAGAAACTAGGCAAAGAGGCCGAGCGCCGCATCGCCAAGGCTCGCCGAGAATTCCGCGAGCAGTTCAATCAGGCGGTGGTCGCCCACACGACCGGCTCGGACGAGGGTGACGAAAACGCTCGTCCTCACGTCGTGGCCCGCGTCAGCATTGGAGACACTGTTCAGCTCAAGTCGATGGGCCGCAGCGGCAAGGTAGTTCGCAAACTGGAGGGCGATGCCCTTGAAGTACAGATTGGTCCGATGAAGATGCGTATTCCGCTCGATGACATTGCCGCCGTTATCGCGCAAGCTGGCAACAATCCCGTCAACGCCGCGCGTAATAAGGGCATTCATATCCGCCTCCGCGACGAAGACGCTTCCGCTCCGACCGAGATCAACGTAATAGGCCGCAACGTGGACGAAGCTACCGCCGAGGTAGAGAAGTTCGTTGACCGCGCTTTCCTCGCTGGACTCTCGCATATTCGGATCGTTCACGGCTCAGGCATGGGAATCCTCCGCAAAGCTCTTCGCCAATACCTGAAAACTCATCCCCAAGTCATCGGAGTCACCGAACCTCCGCAGAATCAAGGCGGCGGCGGAGCAACCGAAGTGGAATTGAAGGTGTGAGGACGAGGGACTTTGTTGGCAGATCGCCGGTCGAGTCGATGAACCTGCCAAGCTCATTGTGAGAGTCGCCCTGCCCCCCTATATATCCAGGTAAAAATTTGAATATAAGAGGGTTAGTGGCCAGGTTTCAAGGTTTCAAAGTTTCAAGGTTGAAGTTCAAAATCTCGTGTCCGCGTATCCATCTATCTTCAGGATAGCAAATTCGAGGGGGCATTCCATCACTGCTGGAAGAACTCTATATTGCTTGGAATCAGATGGTTGGAAGGAATCGACGAGAATTTTTGCTTGACAACGTTCAAACCGGTGCATTTTCCGGGTGCAAACCCGCGTATTTGCAGAGAAAAAGGCGAGCTTAGAAGCGTTGCAGAGGTGGAAAGACCCGAAACTGATGCCTTCCTCGGGCTCTCGCATATTCCTATCGTCTCGGCTCCGGCATGGGAATCCTCTGCAAAGCTCTTCGCCAATACCTGAAAACTCATCCCCAAGTCATCGGAGTTACCGAGCCTCCGCAGAATCAAGGCGGCGGAGCAACCGAAGTCGAATTGAAGGTTTGAGGACAAGCATTTGCTTCTTTGGCAGGGTAGAATAGGCGAACATGGCGACGGACAGGATCACAGTAGTAGATTTATTCTGCGGGGCGGGTGGCCTTTCCCTTGGCCTTCACCGTGCAGGGTTCGTACCTATCTTAGCGGTTGATAACAATGCGGCTGCATTGAAGACCTACAACAGCTACTTTGGTTCAGGCGCGGTCGCGCTCGACCTCTCGCAACCGACCGCTCTACCCAAGTGCGATGTCGTAGCAGGTGGCCCTCCCTGCCAAGGTTTTTCATCGGCTGGCCTGAGACGCAACGGTGATTGTCGAAACAATCTTGTAGCCGCGTTCGCCGAGACGATAGTGGCGATTCGCCCTAAGGCGTTCATATTCGAAAACGTCGAGGGCTTCTTGACTGCGGAAAATGGAGATCGTGTACGGGATTTGCTTGGGCCGCTACTCGATGCCGGATATCGGATTCACCTGCGAAAGATCAATGCCGCGAACTTCGGAGTACCACAGCACAGGAAGCGTGTTATTGGGGTAGGCGGTCTAGGGTGGGATCCGACCTTCCCATTTCCTACACACACGGCATTCGGAGCGCCCGGTGCCCTCCTCTACGGGATGCACCTACCACTTACACCAACGGTTATGGATGCAATCGGTGATCTTCCCAGTGCCTCGGTTGATCCCCCCGGTGTTCCTATTGGCCACTTCGTTCGTCCACTTGAAGGCATGGATCTCGCACGCGCCCGTGCTCTTGAACCGGGAATGACTATGCGAGACTTGGCAGAACATTTACAACATGAAAGCTATCGCAGGAGAGCTTTTCGGCGAGTAAAGGATGGTACGCCTTCCGAGAACCGCGGAGGTGCGCCAGCAGGTCTCAGGCGTCTCCGCCCAGATGAGCCCTCCAAGTCGATTACCGGTGGCGCTCGATCTGAGTTCCTCCATCCCACTGCAGATCGCAACTTGACGATCAGGGAATGCGCGAGACTTCAAACATTTCCCGACGACTTCCAGTTCGAAGGCAATGCATCTGAGCAGGTTCAGCTAATTGGGAATGCTGTGCCGCCGCTATTTGCTGAAGTAATTGCAAAGACGCTCGCCGTGGATTTGCAAACGAAAGAGCGTGAGATCGACGAAGGGGCGCTTTTGAGCTTCGTGCCAACTCTCTCGGACGGATACAGCCCGGCTCTGCAACGCACGGCCAATATGGTAAACGACAGTTTTCACCGCTATATTGCGACCCAGGAGCTGCCCTTATGGCGCTGAGTAAGACCCAAGAGGCTTTTCTTACCAAAGTCCGCGCAGTTGGCAATAGCGAGTTAGGGGTCGCACTCGATGACGCTATCCGCTGTTATCTGGTTGGAATAATAGCCTCGGATCTCGGGGTAAACGAAAAATTTCCTGAGTTAGAGGGTGAGTTACCTGACTTTTTCGGAAAGAGGCAGTTGTCGGAGCTTCAGGTCAAGAAGGTCGATTTTCTACCACTATTCGAACGGCTGACCACCTTAGAGGCAGACGCTGACGCTTACTTTTACTGCTTGGCAACGCTGCACAAAGCTAGGTTGAAGTACGAGCGGATCTTGCGTGCGCAACCAGTGCCAACGGTGGAGCAAGTCGGCCCAAGGGGGCTTCTGCAATTCGGAAGCCTGAGTGCGACCGCCCTGACTGCGCTTCTGCTTTGGCGCAAGTGGATATATGACATCGATAACCGGGCCGCGCAGGAGACCGGTTACGTATTTGAGCCGGTTATTGCGCATGCAATTGGCGGAGTTTCTGTTGGAGCGAAGAACAGTCCGGTGAAACGGCAGGGCACTGGGACTGGCCGACAAGTCGACTGTGTACGAGAGAGCGACAAGCGCGCATACGAATTCAAGCTTCGGGTGACAATAGCCGCATCCGGGCAAGGACGATGGGGCGAGGAGTTGAACTTTCCGGAAGACGCGCGAAAGAGTGGTTATACTCCAGTGCTGGTGGTCCTTGATTCCACGCCTAACCCAAAATTGAAGGATCTCTGTGACGCGTTCACCAAGCAGGGTGGCGAAAGTTACGTCGGCGAGCAGGCGTGGAAGCACCTCAACGACAAAGCAGGGAATACGATGAGTCGGTTCCTGGACAAGTACGTTCTGGCACCGTTGAAAGAACTACTCGACCAAGCTCCGGAAGGGCCTGAATATTTGCCCGACCTGACGCTGAAAATGCAGAAAGGGCGTCTTCTCATGGTCGTAGGCGATGAAACTCTTGAAATCGGTCGGGAACCGAAAGAACAACTTGCATCTGCCCCTGACCCCTTGCCAAGCGATGTGGAAAACCACATTCCGACGCCCTGATTCACACCCATGACCAGACTCAGCCACCAGCCCAACTTCAGCCTCGAAATCGACAAGTCGTGCGAACTGTATCATTGGCAGGCCAACGTCCAAGGCGGACAGCAGTTCGGTAATCAGCAGATCATCAAACTTATGGACGAAGGGGACTTCCAAGAACACGTCAAGCCCCTGCTACGCGAGGGCTATGCCGATAGCCTTGCCGACTACCAGAGATTGCATCCGGAGCATACCCACATCTCCCTCGTCAAGAAATCCAACTCGGAAAAGTTGATCGCTGGAATTCCATTCACCGGAAGGCTCGAGCAGTTGCGTCCACAACCTGGCTCCCAAGCCGTCAGAAGAGGCTGGGTGAAAAAGGTCTCCAGTTTTGACTCTCCCGAAGCCAAGGAACATGGCGCAGCAGCAGACAACAACCTTATCCGGAAATTCTCTGCCGGAACCACTCCGCCAGTTCTGCCTCGCTGAGTTTCCCGGCAGCTACGGACTCCATGGTTACTACGGCATTTGCAGGATCGAAGTGCAGGCTATAGCCATTGTCGGCCAGAAAGAGCCGGGCAATCACCCATGCCGTGCGTTTGTTACCGTCGGCAAATCCGTGATTCCTGGCCAACCCGCAGGCATATGCGGCAGCCAGGGTTGCCGCGTCTGGAGACTCGTAAGCGGCTAAGTTCTGGGGCCGCGACAAAGCGGCTTCCAGGCGACCGTTATCCAGCACGCCGGTCAAGCCTCCGTGCTCTGAAAGTTGACGATCATGGACCGCATAGAGAATGTCATTGCGAACCCAATGCCAGAGCGTCACTTCGACAGCGCTCTCAGAACTTCGCGATCATCGTGCATGATCTCCTCAGCCAGTTTCATCTGGCGCTCAAAATCAGGGTCATACGGTGTGAGCCGATAACCGCCGGGGGCCTCCGTCAGGTACAAGGAATCGCCCTTCTTTACATTCAACTGGGCCATCACCTCTTTGGTGAGGATGATCCCCGCCGATGCGCCTACGGTCGTGATTTTGAATTTAGGCATCGTGAGCTCCTTCTCAGTCGTCAACTATATAATGGTTATTATATATGATGTTGAGTGCGCTCAGCGGGTTGATTCGGTTGCTGGTGAGGCAGGAGTGTCCCTGAGCTGATTTCCTGATCGGCGAGGGCCTGCTCGCGCTTGCGTTTTAAGTCGGCAATGCATGCGTCCATCGTCAGAGTTAAGGTTTGCAATTGCTTGACGAGGTATCCGGTATCCTCTTCCATCTGGCGGTCATAGTTTTCTGCGAAGGCACCGGTAGTTGTGTCGTGCAGCAGTCCGGCGGTAAGCGCGGCGTGGGTTAGGTCGTTTTGAATCTGTTTGTGGTACCAAATCAAGTGGTCGAGGTATCGTGCCGTCATGGTTGCCAGCTCCTGCGATCTAGGGCAGTGCGTCGGAAGTGCGTGACGGAATTCGGGGGAATCCATAGGGATCCTTCGACTCCGCAAGCCGCGAAAAACACGGCTTACTCCGCTCAGGATGACAGCGGCATTGTTGTCGCGAATTTGTGACTCAGTACACTAGGACTCGTGGTGATGGTAGCGCGGCAACCGGAAATTCAGTCGTGCCAAGGCTGCGCGCTGGAGATTTTGCGGCAGGCGGCGTTCCACATCTGCACCAGTCCTGATGTGGGACGTACAATACCTACATCACATGACTACCCGACTCGACCAGCAGCTATCCTTCATCCTCGAAATCGACAAGCTCAAGACCATCCTCCGCCAGACGCCCATTTCCGGAGCTGTGCGCCGTCAGGAGAACGATGCCGAGCACTCCTGGCACATTGCCGTTATGGCCATGCTTCTGTGCGAGTACGCAGCTGAGGCTGTCGATGTCTCCCGCGTGATGCGAATGCTGCTCATTCACGACATGGTGGAGATCGATGCCGGAGATACCTTTGCCTATGATGCAGCCGGATACTCCGACAAGGAAGAGCGCGAACTCAGGGCCGCCGAGCGCCTTTTCGGACTTCTCCCATCGGAACAGGCCGCTGAGTTTCGCGGCCTCTGGGACGAATTCGAAGCCGCTGCGTCCGCGGAATCGCGCTATGCCAACGCCCTGGACCGTATCCAGCCGCTTTTGCTGAACTCGCTGACCGGAGGCGGTTCCTGGCGTAATCATCAAGTCACTCGGGCCCAGGTTCTCACCCGCATGGAGCCCGTTCGCACCGGCACTCCCGAACTCTGGGAGGTGGTTCTGCGCATCGTGGATGACGCTTCAGCGCGCAAATGGCTGGTTTCCTGACGGCTGCAAAGATTCACATGCACCAATCCAGTCGCATTTTGCACACCTGTAACAGGGCTAAAACGCCTATAATCACAGTTTTTCCACAGAGCCAGCCAGGCAAATAGCGCAGACTAGTACCGTGGCTAACCCCGGAGACTTCGCCTATACGGTCAAGCAGCAGGCCGACATCGTCCGCATCATCGGCGAGTACGTCAAGCTGCGCAAGGCCGGAGCCCAGAACTACACGGGACTCTGCCCCTTCCACGGTGAGAAAACTCCCTCGTTTTCCGTCCATGCCACCCGGCAGTTTTTTCATTGCTTCGGCTGCGGAGTTTCCGGCGACGTCTTTAGCTTTGTCCAGAAGATCGAGAACATAAGCTTTCCGGAGGCCGTCCGCGTCGTTGCCCAGAAGCTTGGCATCGCGGCTCCCAAGGCTCAGTTCAATTCGCCGCAGGAAGCTCGCGAGGCTCGTACGCGCGGCCTCCTGCTCGACCTTCACGAGGCCGCCTGCCAGTGGTTTCAGGAACAGCTTCGCCGTCCTGAGGGTGCTGCCGCACGCGAATACCTCCGTGGCCGCGGCCTCGACGATGAGGCTATCGCACGCTTCCGCATCGGCTTCGCGCCGGAGTCTGGATTTTTGCTACGCGACAAGCTCAAGCCCTTAGCCGATGAGGACGCGCTCCGCGAGAGTGGGCTGTTCAGTTGGAAGGAGCGCGAGGATCAAGCTGCTGGGGCGGCGTCTCCCGCGCCTGCCGCGCTTTACAGCAAATTCCGCAACCGCATCGTTTTTCCGATTTGCAATGAGGGCGGCAAGGTCATCGCTTTTACCGGGCGCACGCTGGCGACCGATGATAAGTCCGGGCCCAAGTACTTGAACTCGCCCGAGACTCCGATTTACAGCAAGTCGCGAGTGCTATTCAACTTGCATCTGGCCAAGGAGGCAATCCGGAAACTCGACTACGTCATCTTGGTTGAGGGACAGATGGATTGCATTTCGGTCTTTAATGCCGGATTCCACAACGTGATCGCTTCCAGCGGTACGGCGTTTACCGAAGCGCAGGCGCGTTTGCTTGCCCGCTTCAGCAAGAAGATCGTGGTGAACTTCGACCCTGACACCGCCGGAGCTGCTGCTGCCGAACGTTCGCTTGCCTTGCTCGTCAGCGAAGATTTCGAGATCCGAATCGTTACGCTTGAGCAGGGATACGATCCCGATCTTTTCGTGCGCCGCAAGGGAGCCGCAGCCTACGAAGTGGCTTTGAAGGGGGCGCAGAAATATTTTGCTTACCTCATTGAGCGCGCCCAGGCACAGTTTCCACGTACGGCGGAAGGCAAGGTGAAAGCAGTGAACTATCTTCTCCCGCACATTCAGCGCGTTTCCAGCCGAATTGTGCGCGACGAACTTGCCGCCGACGTCTCGCAGAAGTTACAGATTGACTCCGCGGTTTTGCGCCAGGAACTTCGCCATGTTGCGGGTGCCCGCACCTCAACCAAAATCGTGCAGCCGCCGGAAGCGGCACTTACGGAAGCCGAGCGCATTTTGCTGCAAGCACTCTCGTCCGGCAGTGAGCTGGCTTTCACTTTTGACGATGACAATGGCGAGCAGCAGGTTTACAACCCGTCAGAGCAGGCGTACTACACGCTTAGCTCCGAGCAACTTCACAAGGGATTGCGTGCCGAAGCGCTCATCGATGCTATTCTCAAAGCGCTCGCCGAAGGCGCCGACCTGATGACCGTGCCGCTTTCGGAGGATGATCGCGCGCTCTTCATGTCCGTTCTGATGAAGGACCACGAGCCGCTAACCGCCGAACTTCTCCATGGAGCGATTGAAGCGCTGCGCCGCCGCCAGCTTGAGCACCGGCGTCGCGACCTGCGGGGTCAGATCGCCGAAGCCGAGCGCAATCAGGACTACTCCGCGGTTGCCCGCCTGCAGCAGGAACAGCAGGAAGTAGATCGCGCTCTCCGCCACGCCAAGACCGTATAAAATACGAATAAACCGCTTGCAATCAGCTCGGAAACCAGCCAGAATTCGCACCAACATACCTGTGGGGGTGAGTGAGATGGAAGATTTGCGGCCAATGCGGCGCAAGGACCGGGAGACCGACGAGCAGGACGCTCGCGAGTTGCTGTCCCGAGGCCAGTACGGAGTACTGAGCACGGTGGGAGCCGACGGCGCGCCCTACGGCGTGCCACTCAACTACGTTCACCGCGAATCGGAAATTTACTTCCATTCCGCTCCTGAAGGACGAAAAGTCGAGAATCTGAGCGCTGGGATGACGTCAGGAGCACAGGCGAGCTTTTGCGTGGTGGGCGCCACCGAGGTGCAGCCGGAGATGCTCACGACGAACTATGAAAGCGTGATCGCCTGCGGCGAAGTTCGCGAGTTGGAAGGCGAGGAAAAGCGGGCGGCGCTGCGCTGGCTGGTAGAAAAATATGCGCCGGATTTTCGCAAGCAGGGAGAAGAACACATTGCGGAGGCCGAGGATAGAACCCGCGTTTTCGGCTTGAGTGTGCGCAAAATCACGGGGAAGCGGCGGAGCTAGGCGGTTTCCAGGGTTGATGAATTCTGCCTTCCCACATTAGCCGCAACAACGGCAACGAAGGTGAGGCACCCGCGGGTTCTGCATCAGGGTGTGATTTTAAGGCTCCAGCTTGACTGAGGAACTCGACATTAACGCTCCGAGTAAGCCTTGATCCTGCGTTCTCGGCCGCGCTGTCAGCGCTTGGACTTCGAGACGCGACTGACAGATGAACCAGGTTCCCATCGAGAAAATTGCTGAAAGCATCACCAGTTCAATTGGAAACCAGGATGGCCCGGCTATGGTTATCAGGTTGGAGACCAGGAAGCATCCTGACCCAATAAGGATCGGCACACGGTCGGAATGGTTCCGCCCGATGTCCTCGGAATCGCGTGTCGGCCGCGCATTCATTGAGCGTCCGAATGCAAAGCGCAGGCCGCGCCAGCCTATGAGCAGCATTGGAACGGTGATAGCGGCCAAGTCGTATTTCATGATGCGCGGGTTCAACAGGATTGTTCCCACCAGCGCCAGTGGAATCCAGGTTTCCCGAGAAAAATTCCATTCGCGGACATTGTGGGCAATCCACAGAAGCATGGCCCCAAACGCGACGGCGAAAGCCATGTACAGCATTGTTGTCGCTGCGGAGGTAGGCAGTCCCCTGCTCCAAAGCGTCTTGCCCAAAATGCCCACCGGGCCAAATCCAAAATCATGTTCCCAATCAAACATGAGCTGGATGGTGAGGCGGTACTCTCGGAACATGCCTGGCAAGAGTCGAATTTGCGCGCCGAAGAGAAGCACTCCAGTAGCCGCCGCGATGCCGGATTGAAACCATTGCCGCCGATCCACCAGAACGGGAAAAGCAAGCAGCGAGAGAAATGGCGCTTTGAATATGGAAGCCGCCAGCACTGCGATGTAATACCACCGCCAATTGCCACGCTTCCACCCGGGGACGGCGGCAGCGAGGATTACTCCATAAAATATGTATGCAACGTTGCCGCTCAGAATCACGTCGTCGGTGATCAGTCCCGGAAAGAAGACAACGGCCGGAAGCAACATCACCAGCCAGCGTCGTTCCTCCTTATCGGCCATTTGGAACCCGGCCCAGATTTGCAGCAGGGCTCCCACTGCTACCGCAGTTCCAAACAGGACGGTGATTGCCCAACCGGGAAACCTTCCCAGCAGACGCATCAAAGGCAGCGTCAATGGAGAGTACACATAGACGTGGGGCAGGGTTGTGCGGAAGGCCGATCCGTTGTGAAACGCCTGCAGCGCAACCAGGCCCGCAGCATAGGGATCGTTACCATAGCGAAGAGCCTGGATGGTTTTCCAGCAAACCTGGGCATCCCATCCAACCGCGCCTGTGCGGAGCATCACACATAGCGCAATGGCCGCTCCGATCCAAAGGAGCGTAATAAGTCGCCTTCGCGAAAGCCAACGCTCAGGATGAATAGGAATGTGTCGAACCACTGCCACGGTTTTCGTTGGCAATCTCTTCCTCTCACGCAGTGGAGCGCGCATCTTTATGTGACGACGAGAAGGACAATTTTCTTAAGTTAACTCTCTCAGCTAGATTGCCACCAAGGTCGAGTCAAGGATGTTCGTTAGCTTGGATTCCCGTATGATCATAATTCGTGAGCGACGATTCCACAGACCGCAAGATATTCTGGATTCTGTTTACCGTACTGAGTCTTGGCGGATATTTTCTACCTTTTGCCTGGGCCGTTGCGGAGATGTTTCTTGCCTTATTCGTAAGCTGGTGGATTGTCTATCGCTCGGGTCTGCTCTAGTAATTTCACGAAACGTCTATCCGGACGACAGGGTTGAGCAAAAGCAAGAGAGTTCCAACTGCAAAAGGCAACAATATTGCAAAGGTGAAGGGGATTGCTTCCCACCTTATCCGCGCAAAAACAGCGCGGCGAAGGTGGGGCACCCGCTTTTGCTTCGCACTTTGACCTTGCGAAACTTTGCTTTACTGCTGTGCCTGTTGCATAGGCTGGCTTGGACGCTCCTCTACGATTGGTTCTTCCATCGGAATCGCCGCTGTCCGGTTTAGTTGCTCGTGTCCGTCGAGATCCACGTCGGGACGCAGTTGCACGTCCACCGACAAGCGTTGTCCGGCGTGGCCGTTATAGAGGCCTCGCACCGGAGCCACGTCTCCATAGTCACGTCCGTAGGCGATTCGAACATGGCGAGGCCCAACTGCCATCCCGAGTGTCGGGTCCAGTGCCATCCAGCCGCATTCCGGGATGTACACTTCCACCCATGCGTGCGAGGCCTGCCCGCCAATCACTTCTTCCAGCGCGGAGTTTGGGTTATCGGCACGGTTTGGCACCAGGTAGCCGGAAACGTAGCGCGCCGGCAAGCCTCGCTTTCTGCAGGCTCCCAGTAACAGGTGCGCGAAGTCCTGGCACACTCCCGCCTTTGCATTCAGCGCGTCCTCAATGGAGGATCGCACGTGCGTCGCCCCCTTAACGTACTTGAATCGCTCATGGATCAGGTGCGACGCCGCATCGGCGAATCCGTACGCCGTGCCATCGCTGTTGCGCTCCGCATCGGCAATCAATTTATCCAACGCCGCCAGGTGCGGAACGTACTTGCTATCCACGAGGAAGTCGTAAAACTCTTCGTACAGCTCCTCGCGTGCCGCGTCCACCTGCTCCAGCGTTGCTGAGGCCTGGGCCTCGGGCACATCCAACCTCAGAATCACCGAATCCGTTTCAATCTTGAGGTGACGATGCTCTTTCAGTACGTTGAACTGGTGAACCCAGTTACCGAAGGCATCCTGATAACTGTTGGCCACCGAGGCCGGAAACGTTGTCAGTTTGAATGACAGGCAGCTCTGCTTCTCGTCGGTCATCGGCCGCAGCCGCACTTCGTTGTAGCTCTCTGAAACTGGACCGTCGTAGTGAAATTCCGTGATATGCACAAGGTGAAACCGGTTCATGCGCTTACCTCGTAAGAGAAGTAACTGCGCGCGATGTTCTCGCCGATGGTGAGGCAGGATCCCAGCAACTCGCCCAGGTACGCGTGAAGCCCGCGATCAAAAATCTCCTCGATTTTGTCATAGCGCAAACTCTCCAAAACTTTTCCAGCTAATCGCTCCGCTTCATTTGAGTACGAGCCTGGCGCAGTGCCGCTCAGCGCCCTCAGCGCAAACTGCACTTCGTTGATGCTGAAATGGATCGAGCGCGGATGATGCGGATGCAAGATCAGCATCTCGGCCACTTGCTGCGGCAGAATCTGCGAATAGTATTTTCGGCGATAGGCTTCATATGCGCCAACAGATTTCAGCACCGCCATCCATTGATGGTTATCCGGTTGCCCAAGTTGTTGCGGCGCATCCAGCAGATGCTGGTATTGGACGTCCACCAGTCGTGCCGTCATTTCGGCTCGCTCCAGATAGCAGCCGAGTTGTAAAAATCTCCAGCCTTCATCGTGCGGCAGTGTTGCATCGGCCACTCCGTGGAAGCGGTGGCTGCCGAACTTTACGACGTCGCAAAAGCGGTGCGGACCGCCCGTGATCTCCTGCCGCGAATCGAATGCGCTAACCGCATGATAGAGCCCATTGATGTCTTCCCACATCTCCCGTGAAAGGCGGTCGCGAATCGTTCGCGCATTCTCCCGCGCCTTGGAAATACACTGCACGATCGAGTTCGGGTTATCTTGCCGGAAGGCGAGAAATTCGAATACCGTATGCGCGTTTGCCTCCTCGTAGAGCGTCCGGAAGCGAGGTTCCTCGCCAGCCATCACCAAGAGAGGATCCCAGCGAAGGCGGTAAAATTTGTCGGACTCCTCCAACAGCATGTGGTAATTCACGTCCAGAATGCGCGCCGTATCTTCGGCCCTCTCCATGTAGCGGGCCAGCCAGAACAGCGAGTCTGCGATACGCGACAGCATCAATGTCGGTCCTCTTCTCTTAGTACCCTTCTTCGCGCAGAACCCAGGTATCCTTACTTCCCCCGCCTTGGGAGGAATTCACTACCACTGAGCCCTCGCGCAACGCCACCCGCGTCAGCCCTCCGGGAACGACCGTTACGCTTTCTCCATCGAACAGGCAGTACGGTCGAAGGTCTATGTGCCTTCCGCCAACCTTGCCCAGCGCCGCATCGTACGACGGCGTTCGCGAAAGCGCCACGAGCGGCTGTGCTATGTAGTTTCTTGGCTCGGCCATGATCCTCTGGCGGAAATCTTCCACTGTCGCCTGATCCGAGGCTGGCCCGATCAGCATTCCATAGCCACCCGATTCGCCTACGGCCTTCACCACCAGTTCGGGCAAATGCTCAAGGACATACGCCAGGTCCTTTGGCCGCGAACAAAGATAAGTTTCCACCGAGCCTAGAATCGGCTCCTCGCCCAGGTAATAGCGGATGAACTCCGGGACGTATGCATAGACCGCTTTGTCGTCGGCCACGCCATTACCGACCGCGTTGGCCAGCGCCACGTTGCCTGCCCGGTAAGCACCCATCAGTCCCGGCACGCCCATAAGCGAGTCGCCGCGAAAGACCAGTGCGTCCAGAAAATCGTCGTCCACCCTGCGGTAGATCACGTCGACTCGCCTTAGACCATGGATGGTCTTCATGTAAACCACCAGGTCGTCCACGATCAGGTCGCGGCCTTCCACGAGCTCGATTCCCATCTGCTGGGCTAGAAAGCTATGCTCGAAGTAGGCGCTGTTGTAGATCCCCGGAGTCAGCAGCACGGCTTCCGCATCGCCCCGGCCACGCGGCGACAGGCTGCGCAGAATCCGGCAAAGCTCAGTGGGGTAATGACTCACCGGAAGCACGCCATACGCCTGGAAAGCCTCGGGCAAAGTCCGAGTCATGATCAGCCGATTCTCGAGGACATAGGAAACGCCGCTCGGGGTACGCACGTTGTCCTCCAGAACCAGGTACTCGCCCGTCCTGGAATCGCGGATCAGGTCTATGCCGCAGATGTGCGCATGAATGCCGTGCGGCACTTTCAGTCCGACCATTTCGCGATAAAAATGTTTGCAGGAATAAATCAGCGAGCGCGGAACCCGCTTATCGGCCAGGATTTTCTGCGGCCCGTAGATATCCTGCAGAAACAGGTTGAGCGCCGTTACCCTTTGTGACAGGCCGCGCTCCACATGCTTCCACTCGGAGTGTGGAACAATGCGCGGAATCAGGTCGAAAGGGAAGAGCCGCTCCGCCCCTGCACCGTCGCTATAAACAGTGAACGTAATGCCTTGCAGCAGGAAGGAAAGGTCGGCGATCTTGCGGCGCTCGTCAAATTGGCGAGGCGCCATGTCCGCCAGGGTTTGAAACAGCTTGGCATAGTGAGGCCGAGGCTCTCCGGGAGCCGCAAACATTTCGTCGAAAAATTCGCCAACCTCGTAGCGCTCGAACAGCCCGCAAGAGGGAACATTCAAGGGCTTAGCTGCCATGAAGTCACGATAGCAGCGGGCAATCCTCCCCGGCCAATCAGAAGATTTGATGGCACCTATCAGGTTTTCCGGCAGTACAAACTCATTCAAAAGAGCTTGGTTCTGGACAAACCCTTGCGTGTTCATTCATTCGCTGCCCCATCAATATGTTTGGGTCAAAACCAGCTCTGAAGGCTATACTCAATCCTTCCTGGCTTGTAGAAGCAAAATGTGCAGATGCTCGTGCTCAACTTACTAAAGGAAACGCCCATGCAAATGTTTTTCATTCAATTTTTTCTGGTACTAGCGGCCATCTTGATCGGCATCCGTCGCGGAGGAATTGCTCTAGGCTTGATTGGCGGCCTCGGGGTCACCGTTCTCGTCTTTGTCTTCCGCGTTGCGCCGTCGGAGCCACCAATTGCGGTCATGTTGATCATCCTGGCCGTGGTCACGGCTTCCGCCGCGTTGCAGGTGGCCGGAGGTTTGGATTACCTCGTCCAACTCACCGAACGCCTATTGCGTGCCCATCCCAACCGCGTAACTCTCCTTGCACCTTTCTGCTCCTTCTTCCTTACGGTTTGCGTCGGCACCGGACACGCCGTCTATTCGCTGTTTCCCGTGATCGCCGACGTCGCCTGGAAGACGCGCATCCGTCCCGAGCGTCCCATGGCGGTCGCCAGCGTCGCGGCTCAGATGGGCATCACGGCCAGTCCCGTAGCCGCAGCCGTCACAACGTTCCTTGCCTACTCCATCAAGATGGGTACGCCGGTGACCATCTTTGACATCATCAAGATCACCCTGCCCGCCGGACTCGTCGGCGTGTTTGTGGCAGCACTCTGGAGCATGAACCGCGGTAAGGATCTCGACAAAGATCCCGAGTTTCAGGAACGCATGAAGGATCCTGCCTTCCGTGAGCAGCTCGACGTCTCCGTTACTACGCTTGACAAGAAACTGCCGCGTACCGCCAAACCATCGGTCGCCATTTTCTTCTCTGGCGTCCTGTTTATCGTGATCCTCGCTCTGCGAGATACGTTCGTCAACGCCGGATACCACCTACCGAACATCATGCCGCTGGTCAACGGGAAGGCCATACCCATGACCACCGTTGTGCAGATGATCATGCTCTGCTTCGGCGCTCTCATCCTGTTTGCCACCAACATCAAGGCTTCGGATATCGCCAAGGCGAGCGTCTTCGCCGCAGGCATGACGGCGGTGGTCTCCATCTTCGGCATCGCCTGGATGAGCGACACGTTCATCACCTCGAACCAGCCGTTCCTGATCGCAAAAATGAAGCTGATGGTGCAGGCTGCTCCTTGGACTTTCGCCATCGCTATGTTCTGCGTCTCGGCCTTCGTCAAGAGCCAGGCAGCAACCCTGACCGTAATGATGCCCTTCGGCATTGCTCTTGGCTTGCCAGCGCATCTCATGCTCGGCCTGATTCCAGCCAGCTACGCCTACTTTTTCTTCTGCTTCTATCCTAGCGATCTGGCCGCCATCAACATGGATCGCACCGGCTCAACGCACATCGGTAAGTATCTGTTAAACCATAGCTTTATGATCCCTGGATTCATCGGGGTTGGAGTCTCTACGACGGTCGCATATCTGTTGGCAAAAATGGCGTTCCATTTCTAGTACGGTTCCCATGTAGGTGCCCCGCCCAGTCCGCTATTTTTGCGGACTGGGGTGGGCATCTCGTTCTGTACGTAGGCTGTCCTGTGGCCTAGTGAGTGGACTGCAGTTCTGGTTCCTCGCTTATCTGCCCCTTGCTTTATGTCTGCGATCCCCTCCGTTTGTGCGGTCCCGGCGCTTGATTTCCGGCAATTTATCTGCGAAAATGTGTTAAGCCCTGAAACTAGGGGCTGCTCTCCGCCATCTAAAGGCTTAATGCCTCCTCGTCATAATGGCGACTTGCCCGTAGCGGAGCGGGCTCTCTTGTGTACTGCGTGCTAAAATATGAAGGTTTCGGCTCACATTTCCGGCTAATTCAGACCGGGAGGCCGAATTGCGGCTTTTTTTGGCGGAGTCCTTGCCGCCCCTGACGATTTTCGGCTGCCTACGGCGCCAGTGAAGGATATTGCTCTTGGCTCTCGACGATAAATACGAAGATATTCAAAAGTTGATTGATACCGGTAAGGAGAAAGGTTTTCTCACCTACAACGAGGTGAACGATCTTCTGCCGAACGATATCAACTCCCCCGACGATCTGGACGACCTGCTCGGAATGATCGGAACCCAGGGAATCAACGTCCTGGAAGATACCAAGCTCCCGTCGGAAAAGAAGTTCGATCCCGATGAGGAGTCTGAGGACGTTGAACTCGATCTGACTCCCGGCGCTCTTGAAAAGACCAACGATCCCGTTCGCATGTATCTGCGCGAGATGGGCACCGTGCCTCTTTTGACCCGCGAAGGCGAGGTTGAAATCGCCAAGCGCATCGAGCGTGGGCAGATTCGCGTCCTCAAGTCTCTATCGCGTTCGGCCATTGTGATTCGTGAGGTCCTCGCCATTGGCGACGATCTTAAGCGCGGCGTGCGCTCAGTCAAGGAAGTTGTGGTCTTCGATGAAGAGGAGATCACTGACGAAGTAATGCTGGGCCGCCTCAAGGAGATTTCCGGTAAGATCGACGATCTTGGCCGCCACTATAAAAAGGGCCTCGCGCTCGCCGTCAAACTTGCCGAAGTTGGACCTCCCGGCAAAGATAAGAAGAAGCAGAAAGACTACCGCAAGCTTCATTGGGGTTTGGGCCGCGCCCAGGTTGAGGTTAGCCGCTCGATTCGGAAGCTGCGCTTCACCAACCAGGAGCGCAAGCGACTCATCGACCGCGTAAACAAAACGGTCGAGAACATGAAGGCCCTTGACCGCCAGGTTCTCAATCTTGAGAAGCGTTGCGAGTTCACCAAGAACGAAGAGCAGAAGAAGGAAATTCGCAAGCAGATCCGCACCGTGCGTACCGACATGGAGCGCATCGAGGTGGAAGCTGGAGCCGTTTTCACCGAGCTCAAGCGAACCCAGCGCGAAATCATTCAAGGCGATATGGATGCCGAGCACGCCAAGCGCGAGCTCATCGAGGCCAACCTGCGCCTCGTGGTTTCCATCGCCAAGAAGTACACCAACCGCGGACTTCAGTTTCTCGACCTCATTCAGGAGGGCAATATCGGCCTCATGAAGGCCGTCGATAAATTCGAGTATCGCCGTGGCTACAAGTTTTCGACCTATGCTACCTGGTGGATTCGGCAGGCCATCACGCGCGCTATCGCCGATCAGGCCCGCACCATCCGCATTCCGGTTCATATGATCGAGACCATCAACAAGCTGATACGCACCAGCCGTCAGCTTGTGCAGGAGCTAGGCCGCGAACCAACCAGCGAAGAGATTGCCCGCCGTATGGACATTCCGGTCGCCAAGGTTCGCAAGGTCTTGAAGATCGCTCAGGAACCTATCTCTCTCGAAACCCCAATCGGCGAAGAGGAAGATTCCCACCTTGGAGATTTCATCGAGGATCGCGCCGTGGTCTCGCCCGCCGAGGCCGTCATCAACGTGAACCTGAAAGACCAGACCTCGCAGGTACTTCGTACCCTCACGCCGCGCGAAGAGAAGGTCATCAAGATGCGCTTCGGCCTCGAAGACGGCAGCGAACACACACTGGAGGAGGTCGGCCAGTCTTTCGCCGTCACTCGCGAGCGTATCCGCCAGATCGAAGCGAAGGCTCTGCGTAAACTGCGACACCCATCCCGTTCGCGCAAACTTCGCGCCTTCATGGACGGCGTTCACGACTAGACCGGTTCCAGGGTTGATGTATCCTGCCGCTCCACCTTGCCGCATAAGCGGCGGCGAAGGTGGGGCACCGGGATTCCTGGGAAGGCGGCTCCGAAGTATAAACGCAAGTTTTGGTGGAATCGCCATGATCTCGCGTACCGAAAAATCATTTCCACCCTATGGTATTTGTCGCGCGTCTAATGAATGGAGCAGCTGAGCCTCGGCGGCCAGATTGGTTCCACCGTATAATGAGTGTAGTTCTGGCCAGCATTTGAAGGATCCATGTCAAAAACCGTAAAAACATCGCTTCTCCTGTTGTCGTTTCTCATCCTCGCCTTTGCCGTAGCAGGCGCGGTCGGCGTAAAAGCGGGTACCGGTAACGACGGTGCGTATCGCCAAATGGGCGTTTACAGCGAGGTTCTTTCGCGCATCCGGTCGGATTACGTGGAAGATCCAAACATCCCGCAGGTCAGCAACGGAGCTTTGCACGGACTGCTCGAAGCGCTCGATCCTAATTCCAGCTACCTGAATCCAGATGAGTACAAGGCCTACAAGCAGTTTGGCCAGCCAGCCGGAAACATCGGCGCCGCCGTATCGAAGAGATTTGGCTATGGTGACGTGATTTCGGTTGTGCCCGGAGGGCCTGCCGATAAGGCCGGTCTTCTTGCCGGGGACATCATCGAAGCCTTGAACGATAAGAGCACCCGCGAAATGTCGCTGGCGGGACTAAACGGAATGCTGGGAGGTCAGGTCGGCTCCATCGTGAATCTCAGCGTGGTACGTCCGACGAAGGCTCAGCCAGAGAAAATTTCGATTACCCGCGATGCGGTTCAGTACCCGTCCGCGTCCTTCAAAATGCTGGATGCCCAGATCGGATACATCCGGACGGAGGGCTTTCCTATAGGCCGCGCGCAGGAGATCGCCGCGCACGTCCGCGAACTCCAGAAGAACGGCGCGAAGAAGCTGATTCTTGATCTTCGCAACTCAGGGGACGGTGATATCGCCGAGGGCGTCTCCACCGCCAACTTGTTCCTTAACCATGGGCAGATTGCCTATGTGGAAGGGCAGAAGTATCCGCGACAGAACTTTACTGCCGATCCATCCAAAGCAATCTGCAGTTTGCCTCTGGTGGTAATCGTCAATAAATCTACTGCCGGAGCCGCTGAAATTGTTGCTGGCGCCGTTCTGGCAAATGCGCGGGGAGACGTTCTTGGCGACAAGACATTTGGGGCTGGATCGATCCAGAAGATCATCGACCTTCAGGACGGAGGCGCGCTGATTCTTTCCATCGCCAAGTATTACACCCCGGCGGGGAAAGCGATCCAAGATGTGGCAATTACGCCGAACGTTTTGGTGGCCGACAAGGCGGATGACTTCATCGCGCCGGAAGACTCCGATATTACGCCCGATGAGAATGAGAAACCTGAGCCGAAGAAGAATCTGCCCGACGAGCAGCTTCGCCGCGCTATTGAGCAGTTCACCAAGCAGGACACAAAGGTCGCCTCCGCCTCGTAGGGGGCTTCCGGTTTCCGATCAGATAAAAGCCCCAGCCAAACCGGTTGGGGCTTTTCTTGGGTCAGTTTCGGAGAAGGTGTGCCCCGAATTACACAAGCAACTTAAAGAGCCGGAAGGAAGGATGGCGTTGCTTCCCGCCCAAGCCAAAAGAAGGCTTGAATGGGGCACCTGCCGGTACAGTTTCCATGGAACCGCTCTAACTGCCTGCAATTTTTTCGCGACACAACAATGGGCACGGTCGAAGCCGTGCCCATTGTTGTGTCGTTCCGTGGCGAGTCCTACTTATTCCGCCCTTGTGCGCCCTGCATCATCGCGCCCATGTCCATTTTTGTGTAGCCGGAGGGAATCTCGAACAAGCTGGAGTTTTGTGCGCCTTCCTTGATGTTCGTCAACTCCATGACCGTTCCCTCGCTCGTTTCGGTCCTGATCGGTATCCCCGTCTTTAGATCGATCCACGTTGTGTGCGAAGTTCCGTTCTTGCTGTTGCTAAACTTCCATTTGTCGCACAAGCGGCCATCCGCTACTCCTGGTCCAAGCCGCTGGCAGGTCGTGTCGGCCATGTTGGCGCAGGGATTTGCCGGATCGTAAGTGCGCCAGTCTGGATTCTTTCTCGGGCCCTTTGCCTCGGTGCTCATCTCCATGTACATATGTCTCTCGGGCATCAGCATGTAAGTCATTTTGCGCTGCGCGTCGGTGATCATGATGCTCTGGTGTCCCTGCGTCGTCATTTCCATTCTCGTTTTGGGACCGCCAAAATAGAGCTTTCCGGTGACGATCATTCCTTTGCCGGTGCTCTTCATGTCCGCGGAAAACTGCGATGTGCGAACCTGAGCCAGCGTTGCCACTGTCATCAGCGCAATGGCCAGGAAAGTTAGACTACGAACCACGATTCGACGGGTCACGACTCCTCCTTTTGTAGTTTGCTGCCGTACCACAAACTCGATGGCCCGCACCACATTGAAACATTCGCTGAACGTTCCAAACATCCGGAAACCATTCAGTGGACGTAAGAACAGTACAGGAAAGTAGAGTCCTGCGGCTTCAAAAACACCAAGTCCGGTTCCATTTTGGGAATAAGAGTCAGTACCTCAGTCCGCAATCCACTTGTAGTAGTTCTCGGTACGCTTTCTTACCCGTCCAAGAGCCAGTTCAAGGAACCCGCACACCTTGGTGTCCCCATAGCGCTGCCACTTGTGCGCGCTGTAATAAATTCCCGCCCAATTCACGACGTTGGCACAATCGACATTGTGCGGCACCGCGACCTTCAAGCTGTAGCACCGCACCCGGAAGAACGCGTCTGCTTCCCGATTTTCTCCCGGCTCCGGCACTCGCAGGAGAAAGTCTTCCATTTCCTTCACCAGTTGCAGTGCCTCTTCTTTGGTCATTTGTATCCCCATCTGCTTTGTCTGATTCTAGTCGGCTTCGTGTCCCATAAAAGGGAATGGAAAGAAAAAACACTGCTCCGCTGTACTTAGGAGTGGAGTTTTCTTGACATCCTGCCCCTGTTTTCGTCGCCGAGACTTCGTATTGGAGCGTAGGGCTCATCGCGGTTACAAAAGACGAGATTGAAGAGATTGACCAAGCGGTTCCCGACGGTATCGTGGTGGAGATTCGTCAATGAAGGTGCTTTGCGTCCAACAAACTGGTTGGAGGTGCCGATTACACATTGGATCAGAGTGGGCGGTTCGTTTGCCGTCGATCATTCTCTGCGGCGTGGCGAGTGTTGTGGAAATGGCTGCGAGAATTGTCCCTAGATGAGGAAAAACGCATTCCAACGCAGGAAACATGCGGGGATAACGGAAATTTGACTTAACCGTCACACTAAGTGAGAATGGAAGAGTCGCAAGTGATTGCGGTCCCAACCAAAGTGGGCCTGTGGCGCAGCTGGGAGCGCGCTTCCATGGCATGGAAGAGGTCGTCGGTTCGATCCCGACCAGGTCCACCAAATAGATTCTGAAGGGCTTAGCTCAACGCTACGCCCTTTGCTTTTGGGCTTCATTACCCGTCAATAGCCTACAACGCGGCGCTCCAGACGGCGAAGATGGCAATTGCATGCGCCGGATACCGTGTTGCCAGCGTTCCGGGACATCATTGGCTAACCTTCGAGGGAGCCAAGTTGGCACTCGGCAAGCCCGCCGAGCATTTGGCCGATTACTTCGACGCCTGCCGCCGCAAACGGAACGAAATTGACTACACTGGCGCAACCATCGCTACGGGCACCGAGGCAAGCGAACTTCTACTCCACGCTAAATCGTTCTTGGATTTGGTTGAAGGCTGGATTGCGTCAGACCATTCAGCATGGAAGGTTTGATTTACGCGTGCGGACATCTCCTGGCGGTCTCGCAGCAATCTGTTTTTTCGAGCGGCGCGATTGACGGCGCAGTAGAGGAACCAACTCCACATCGCCCCGCCCGCTACTTAGGGATTCTTCTCGTTCCTGGCCAACTTGATCGGCGTAGGGGCAGTGGTTGCCTGCTGATGCCTTGGAACTGAAGCAAGTTCCGCGTGTCCACTCCAGATCAGAAAACCGACGTTAGCAGTTGACGACGTTAACGGCAAGTCCGCCAAGAGATGTCTCTTTATAGCGCGACTGCATATCCAGTCCAGTCTGGTACATTGTCGCGATTACCTGATCTAAAGATACCTTGTGCTCGCCGGTCTCTCGCATGGCTAGCCGGGACGCATTAATTGCCTTTACGGCGCCCATTGCATTGCGCTCGATACACGGTATCTGAACCAGACCGTCAATTGGATCGCACGTCATGCCCAGATTATGCTCCATGCCGATTTCGGCAGCATGCTCGACCTGGCGATTTGTTCCTCCTAGCGCTGCAATTAAGGCGCTGGCAGCCATCGAGCATGCCACGCCGATTTCTCCCTGGCAACCAACCTCCGCCCCAGAGATCGAAGCGTTCTCCTTATAGAGTCCTCCAATAGCGGTCGCCGTGAGAAAGAATCGAAACAGGTCTGCCTCGCAACTGCCCGGTACAAACTCGAGAAGATAATGCGCAACCGCAGGTATGATTCCCGCTGCCCCGTTCGTCGGCGCGGTAACGACGAGGTTTCCAGCCGCGTTTTCTTCGCTGACGGCCATCGCAGAAGCATTTACCCAATCCATGATGGCTAACGGATCGGAACCGCCCTGGTCTTCGAACTTCTTGCGTAACCCTGGAGCACGACGGCAAACGGCGAGACCTCCCGGCAGCATTCCCTCGGTCGCCAATCCGCGGCTCGTGCATTCCTTCATCACGCGCCAGATGCGGCTGATGTATTTGCGGATATCAGCCTCGCTATGCCAGGTCTTTTCGTTTTCAAAAACAATTTGCCAGATCAACATACCGTACTCGTCGCCGAGTCGCAGCAGTTCGTTTGCGCTGGAAAATGGATACGGCGGTGCGTCTCTTTTTTCGCCGGTGGGGACCTCTTCTCCCTGGCGGGATATGAAACCACCACCAATCGAATAAAAAATAGCGCTCTTCAACTCCTTTCCCGCCTGGTCGAAGGCGACGAACCGCATTGTGTTGGGGTGTCCCGGAATCGTTTGGTCTGGGCGAAACAGCAGATCGCGGGTTTCTTCGAATGGTACTTTCCACAGTCCTAGTAGTCGGATAGACCTGCAAGCAGAGATTTCGCGCACAATTCTGTCGATGGAAAGCGGGTCAATCGCGTCAGGCTCCTCTCCCGTGAGGCCCAACTGGAGAGCTCGATCAGTGCCGTGGCCACGCCCCGTCAGCGCCAGTGATCCGAATAACTCAACCCTGACTCTTGCGACGCGCGCTATTAGCGATTCTTCCCGCAGCGAGATCACGAACTCGCGAGCGGCGCGCATGGGGCCAACGGTATGTGAACTGGAGGGACCGATTCCGACCCTGAAAATCTCAAAAAGGCTGGTCTTCATATTTCACGGCTGGCATGCATCAAATCAATCTCATTCAGGCGGGCGGGAAACATCTGTCTCCGAATGAATAGCCTTTTGGTAACAGAATTTCACGCAAGTCGGATCGCCGCCGCAGTGGTCGCAGATCAGTGGAACATGCTCTACCGGGTCGATAAAGATGGCATGAAATGGGCAAGCCTCAACACACGCGTAACAACCAACGCACGCTTCATAATCGACACGAATTACGTTTGCAGTCTCATCCTTTGTGCATGCTTCGTATGTACATGCCTTGACGCAAGCAGGGTTAGGGCAAAGACGGCAGACCGCAATGCGACTTTCACCTTCGGTTGCTTTGTTGACGACCCGAATACGCGAGCGCTCTGGATTAAATTGTCCGACATGCGATGCCGAACATACCACCTCGCAACTCTTGCATCCGGTGCAAAGCGCGTTATGGATCTTGATTGTCATTGCACTTCGCCCCTTAGTTGAGCCGGCAAACCGGAATCCATCCCCAACTGTTCTAACGTTTCCGGCAGCGGTTTGCCATCAGCATCCCACCGTCTCAGGCCATACAGTTCCTGAAGGCTGGTTTCGAAAGCGTCCTTTGGGACAAACTTTCCATTAGCTCTGCCAGAGAGTAATGGTTCATTGAATATTCTTGGAGGAAGACTATCGTCCTTCCTATCAAAACCTTCACGCTCATTGAACAATCTGGCGAGATTCCAGATCCTCTCGCCACACCTCATGAACTCTTCCTCGGTCATTGGCACGCCAGTGACACGCGTGTACAGTTCGGCGATCGTTTTAACCGTTGGCCTCCACATATCGCAAATGACGAGTGAATCCTTGGCGGCGTTCAGATCCTGAAGCTTTTTGACTAGTGCGGCCTTACCCTCGAACGTAAAGGGATCCAATGGGCCGAAGGCATCAAACTCCGCCGGAAATGCGCGCTGATGGCAAGCACCACGATCAGAGGTGGCATAGGCCAAAGCTTGGCCAAAACTCGCCCTGGGCTCATAGCCGGGAAATTCCATGCCCTTCACTTCGAGGGCAATAGAATCGGCACCAGTCTTGGCGGCCAGCCTCTTCAGTCCCAGGGCCAAGTCGGCACCCACGCCCCTCCTGAAGGCGATGTCGCCGACATACTGCAACATCTTTTCTTCCTCGCCAAATCTGATTCCAAAGTCATGGATCCCTTTTTCGGTTGCTTCCATGGCAAATGCCAATATCGCGCCCGTTGACATGGTGTCGATTCCCACGTCGTCACACAGCTTATTAAAGCGAATCAGACCATCAATGCTGGCGAGATCACAATTTGAGCCAGCAAGCGCGATGGTCTCATATTCGGGACCCTCTACCACGGTGCCGTCGAGCGCCTTCGTAAAACGGCCACATCCCAGCGGGCAGGACATACAAGCTCTCTTCTTCTTGAGCCTGGTCTTCACCGCGTCACTATTGATTGCCCCGGCTTTCTCATAAGTGCCAGCCGTGAAATTCCTGGTGGGCAGAATTCCCCAGAACTGCGAAAGGTCCACCACCATGGGCGTCCCGTCGGTATCCGCCCATAGATGAGGGTCGCTCAAGACGTCGTTCTTACGGACATTCTCGATATAGCCAAGAAATTCTGGCATGTTATCGATCTGCACGCCCAACTTTCCTTTAATGACGACAGCTTTCAAATTCTTGCTGCCCATCACGGCTCCAGCTCCGCCGCGTCCAGCTTGGTGGTAGGCATCGACCCCGATGCAGGAGAAAGGCACCAAATTCTCGCCGGCCGGGCCGATGATTAGTGTTTTTGCCTGATAAGTCCACCCTTTCGACTGGATGTTGTCTTCGGTCTCGATAATGCCTTTTCCCCAAAGCGCCGTGGCATTTTCGATTGTGACATGCTCATCCGTTACGTACAGGTACACGGGGGCCGAAGCCTTGCCACTAATGATTACCCCGTCATAGCCGGCATACTTGAGTTCGGCAGCCACGGAACCGCCTACCAAGCTCATGAGAATCGTACCTGTCAACGGCGATTTTGTAACAACTGCCATGCGTGAGGAGGTCGGAACGATAGTTCCGGCAAAGGGGCCTGTCATGAAAATAATTTCATTCTCTGGTCCCAAAGCATCAACACCCGCGGGGACATCCTGAAGCATGTACCGATAACCGAGCCCTTTGCCGCCCAGATATTTTGTACACCACTCCTCGGGTAGATCCTCGGTAACGATCTTCCGTGTGCTCAGGTTAACTCGTAGTATTTTTCCGCAATACCCAGTCACGCTAGATCTCCCACACTACTCACCAACATCATCGGCAAACCAGGTAATAACTCTCAAATGCTGCATTCCCGACAGGCCGACACAGATGCTCCACTCCTTTTGGAATCTTGATCAGTTGTCCCTCGCTGACCGTGATCTCTTTTCCAGCCAAAACAAAGATCCCAGATCCCTGAGATATGTAGCAGTACTCATCAGCTTCATTGTGGGTATGCAGTGGAAGAGACTTTCCCGGGTAACAACAGAACATTCCGGATTCCAATGCCTGGTTTTCGTCCTTGGCAAATACCTTCGACCATCCCCATTCCTCGGGTGACTTAACAACATTCAATGTGCTCATTGTCCTTTCTTACCTCCCAACTAATAGATTCTTCGGGAGGACGGCCCACAACCCAGACCGCCCGCCCCTTTCAATCCCTGCCCAGCTTTCATGCATTCGCCTGGGCATAAATCTTGCGGTCGCTCTCAGGTACTACCATTGGCGATTCATTCATAAACAGAGCCAATACGGCGCCCATAATTGAGATAGACATAAAGAGCAAGAAAACCTTCGTGAAATTCGCCGTTCCCCCCGCGCCAGCCAGCACCAGGAAACCAGCGATGGTCGGCGCAACAAACGAGCCGAACTGCCCAACCATCTGCGTGACTCCGGCCACGGTGCCAACAAGATTCTTTGGATAACGCATCTGCACGAATGCATAAATGGGACCATCCCAGAAAACGATAAAAAATCCCATCAGAGTTAGCGCAAAGATCAGAAGTCCGATGCTGCCCTTCGGAATCAATGTGATCAGACCCAATACCATGGCTATTCCGGCAAACGAAGAGAAAATAAGCGGCTTTGCCTTCGACTTCGTCACCTTGTCCATCATCCACCCACTACACATCTGGCTGACGAAGCCAACAAAGAACGGCAAGGATGCCAATAACCCCATCTTCGCCAGGTTAAAACCATGCTGCTCCACGAGGAACGAGGACAACCACGAAGCGGCGCCCCAATAAACAAATGTCTTGAAGAACACGATCGCAGTGATAATCCAGAGTTGCGGATCTTTGCTGATCTCTTTAAATCCGGCAGTCGGCTGGGCTTTTACGCCAGGCGCGGCTGCGGTCACCCCGCCCTTGATGTAGTCAAATTCCGCTCGTGAAATTCTCCCGGCTTGTAGTGCCACTTCCGGGGTGTCCTTCATGAAGTACCACAGAGCGATCATTCCGAAGGCTCCGGGGATCGATAGTAGGTAGAACACAGACCGCCATCCCCATGCGGCAGCGATAGTGGTTATCACAATCGCGCTAAAAGCAGGAGCGACCGTCCAAGAGGTAGTGAAAAATGACGTTGCTCTACCCTTTTCCTTGGGGGGAAACCAGTCCGATATCGCGCGAATGCTTGGCACAAAGTGAAAGCCTTCCCCAAATCCTAACCCCAATCGCGCAAGGATGAAGGTGGTCAGCGATTTGACCATTCCGGTTAAGAAAGTGAAAAATGTAAACACGGTAATTGCGAAATACATTACTTTCTTGGGACCGAACTTGTCTGCCAGCATACCTGCAGGAAGTTGCGCCAGTGCATAGGCGAAGAAGAACAGGGAAGCTGCAAAACCAACTACTTCATGCGACAGGTGAAGTTCTGATCGGATGGCCGGCAGCAAGTACAATACTGCCATCTTATCGAAATAGTTGATCACATATAAACCCCAGACTACTAACAGTATCGTGATACGAACTCGTCCTGCGGGGGGAGCAGCGGTCGCTGGGCTTTCCATGAGTATCCCTCTCGATTGAAATTAAACGTCGATAACTCCGTCGACGGAAAACTCAACGTAGTCGTCGGTATTAGTCAAATACATATCTCCCCCAAGATGCTGAAGGGTCTTAATAGCTTTCGGATCGAAATAGTAAGAAGGGGGGCCGCCTTGTTTCACTTTCTTCAAAGTGCCTTCAGCCACCTCGGCGTGAACAACCTGGCCAAAGAAGGTGGTATGGTCGCCGGCAACTACTTGATTGATGACCTTGCATTCCAGGTGGGCATAACATTCACTAATAACAGGGGCATTGATCTCTTTTGCGGGCTCAAGCGTCAAACCAGTAACAGCGAACTTGTCGTACTTCGAGCCAGACTTCCTACCCATCCAGTTAACTTCTTTGGCTAAGTCAATGCTGGGGAAATTCAGTACGAATTCGCCGGCGTTCGCAATAAGATCGTGAGAATAACGCTTCGGTGATATAGCTATCGCTACCACTAAAGGTCTATGGGAGACCGGGGAACACCATGCCAGGGTAATGGCATTCGGCTTCCCCTTTGCATCGACACAAGTCGCTACCACAACTGGTCGTGGGAGTAAGATAACGTCCAGACCATCACGGACAGCAACTTTCTTGTACACCTGTCTCGCCTCTACTTTCATCTTCATTCACCTCAAGAAATAGAATGGTATCCAAGCCGTTTTCTATACGGACAACACGCTTTTCATCAGCCGGCCAGTCTCATGTAAGTGCTATACCGGATTAAGCTGCGCGGCTCCGTCTACCGCAGTTGGGTTATGCTTGCCATCTTGGAACTCCATGGTGAATTGAGCGATTTTGTCGATCAAAACGTCGGTGTAGGCTTGGCCTTTTTTCGCACTGGCCGCCGCAGGATTCCCGTAAACGCCGCTGTGGGATTCGCGGAGGGGCCATTTGTTCACGATGCAAGCTCCTTGATCGAACGCGATCACTCTTCTCTGCCTGTCCTGCATGAACGGTTCGACCATCGTAGCAACGCGGTCCATTTTGACCAGATCCCGATGAAGCGACAACATCATTGACGTTTCCATCTCATTTGCATGGGTGCCGTCTCTAAAATTGTCACCGATCTTGTCGCACTCTTCCTTGGCCATGAAGATATATGTGGCGGCAACAATCGAGATGCCTTTGTCAGTGAACTCATTGACAAGGTCGTAGGCCATCGTCTGCATTATGATCAAATTCGGATTATGTCCGTTTAGCAGGAATATCTTTTTGAATCCCGACCTGATAAGGCTTTTGCAGATATCGTACATCGCGGAGTAAAACGTCTTTGAGGAAAAACCGATTGTGCCGGGATAGTTGTACCATAGCTCAGAGTATCCAAAGTTGAGCGCTGGGGCGACTACGGAGCCGGTCTTCTCCCCAACAGCGATGGCAATGTTCTCGGCCAGGCAGATATCGGTCCATACAGGCAGATGTGGTCCGTGCTGTTCAATCGATCCCAGGGGCACAATCACCACAGGGTCACTCTTGACTACCTCCCTAACATCCATCCACGTCATTTCTCTCAGTAGCATAAGTATCCTCAACCTCCTTCAGAGTTAGTTCATTTCATGCTGGGTGGAAAATTTGCTAAACGCGTGATTCCGTTCCGGACCATATCCGCCACTTGCGCGGGGATCGCGGAGCTTTTCTCTTCCTCCGGAATAAATAGTGAAAGCATTCTCTCGATGTGTTCCCGGGATGCAGACTGGGCTCGAATCGGGTCTCTTTGCCGCAAGGCCAACACGATGTTCCGGTGATCACGCAGAAGTTCAAACAGGATTGGGGTGATCTGCATCCCAATGGGACGGGCCTTGTGCGCGATTCCCTCGAGAAGCTCTTGCAGGAAAACGTTTCCAGAGGCGGCGTAAATCAGTCCATGGAAGAAGAAGTCCTCACGAGAATAGGCCACGAGGTCAGACCGCTGCACAATGGCCTCTTGTTTCTGCAGCGAGCGTTCCATTTTTTGGAGAGTCTTTTCCGTGATTTGCGACACGGCAAGCCTGACGGCCATGCTCTCAAGAACGTCCCGCACCGTA
>Ga0181528_10000344_pt1 | contig 36231 bp, 32 predicted proteins | sample PEATcosm2014_Bin_47_FD_119742 | JGI IMG/M metagenome (GOLD analysis project Ga0181528, IMG submission 119742) | Peatland microbial communities from MTU Mesocosm Facility, Houghton, MI, USA - PEATcosm2014_Bin10_10_metaG | ecosystem: Environmental > Terrestrial > Soil > Wetlands > Peat | place...
ATCGCCTTCTCGTCGAACCAGGGCTCGCCCCGCGCTTGAGGCGTGTTGATGATGAGCTGAATCCGGTCGCCCTTGATCAGGTCCACCACGTTGGGCCTTCCCTCTTTCACCTTGTAGACGCGCTCCACGCGCATGCCCGCTTCTTCCAAGGCCTCGGCCGTGCCATGCGTGGCTACAATCTTGAAGCCCATGTCCACAAACTTCCGAGCTACTGCCGCCACGAATGGTTTGTCGCGCTCATTCACGCTGATGAACACAGTGCCCTTCGCGGGCAATGCCTGTCCGGCGGCCAACTGCGCTTTTGCAAAGGCCTCGCCGAAGTTGTCAGCAACGCCCATCACTTCGCCTGTCGAACGCATCTCCGGACCCAGGACGGTGTCCACACCTGGAAATTTATTCCACGGGAAGACCGGAGACTTCACATAAAAATTATCGCCGGTGTCCAAATCCTTGCGAGCCGCAATATTCGCTGGCAAAAACTCTTTCAGCTTGCGACCGGTCATCAGCCGCGCCGCAATCTTGGCGCAGGGCACGCCCGTTGCCTTGGAAACATATGGCACCGTGCGTGACGCTCTGGGATTCACTTCGATCACGTAAACTTTTTCGCGCTGAATCGCATACTGAATGTTCATCAGTCCCACCACGTTCAGTGCGCGTGCCAGTTTGAACGTGTATTCGCGAATCGTCTCCAGCACTTGCGGCGATAGATCCACGCTCGGCAGCACGCACGAAGAATCGCCCGAGTGAATGCCCGCCTCTTCGATGTGTTCCATGATGCCAGCGATCACAACGTCTTCGCCATCGCTGAGGGCGTCCACGTCTACTTCTGTCGCCGCTTCAAGGAAGTGATCGATCAGGATGGGACGGTCCTGCGAGTACTCCACCGCCTGCCCCATGTATTCCTTCACGCCCTTCGCGTCGTAGGCAATCACCATGGCGCGCCCACCCAGCACGTACGAAGGCCGCACCAGCACCGGATAGCCAACCTTCTCGGCCGCCGCCAGCGCTTCGTCCACCGAACTCGCCATGCCGCCCGGCGACTGCGGAATGTCCAGCTTGCGCAGCAAGGCTTCAAAGCGCTTGCGATCTTCCGCCAAGTCAATCGATTCCGGCGAGGTTCCGATGATCTTCGCCCCCGCTCGCTTCAAAGGCAGCGCCAGGTTCAGCGGAGTCTGTCCGCCGAACTGCACAATCACGCCAATCTCGTCTGTGCCCTTGGCCTCGTGATCGTAGATCGCCATCACGTCTTCGTAGGTGAGCGGCTCAAAATACAAACGGTCGCTGGTGTCGTAATCCGTGGAAACCGTCTCCGGATTGCAGTTCACCATGATCGTCTCAATGCCGTCATCCCGCAGCGCAAAGGCTGCGTGGCAGCAGCAGTAGTCGAACTCAATTCCCTGCCCAATACGATTCGGTCCTGAGCCCAGGATGATGACCTTGCGCTTCGCCGTCGGCGTCGCTTCATCCTCGTCTTCGAAGGTCGAGTACATGTACGGCGTAAAGCTCTCGAACTCCGCAGCGCAAGTGTCCACGCGCTTGTAGACCGGGACTACGCCCATCTCCTGCCGCTTCTCGTAAATCTTGATGGCGCCTTCGCGTGTCGGCAGCTTCCACAATTCGCTCAGTCGCGTGTCGCTGATGCCCTTGCGCTTGGCCTCGCGCATCTCGTCCACGGTGATCGATTCCAGCGAGTTCTTCTCCAGTGCCTCCAGCTCGTCGCTGATCTCTTTCAACTGGTAGAGGAACCACGAATCCATGCCCGTCAGCTTAGCCACCTGCGAAACCGGCCAGCCGTTCCGCAACGCGTAGCGTACGTACTGCAGGCGCTCCGGATGTGGCGATACCAACCGCTTGGTAATAATCTTCGGCTCAATCGCTTCGGCCTCCAGACGCTTGCCTGTCTCCAGTGAGCGCACAGCCTTCAGCAGCGATTCCTTGAAGGTGCGGCCAATCGCCATCACCTCGCCAACCGATTTCATTTGCGGCCCCAGGCTCTCATCCGCGCCGGGGAATTTCTCAAACTGCCATTTCGGAATCTTCACCACCACGTAGTCGAGCGTCGGCTCAAAACATGCCGGAGTCTTCTTCGTGATGTCGTTGGTGATCTCGTCCAGCGTGTAGCCCACAGCCAGGCGCGCCGCAATCTTCGCAATCGGAAAACCGGTAGCCTTTGAGGCCAGCGCCGACGAGCGTGAGACGCGCGGATTCATCTCGATCACAATCTGCCGCCCGGTCAGAGGATTCACGGCGAACTGCACGTTCGAGCCGCCTGTTTCCACACCGATCTCGCGCATCACCTTGATCGCGCTATCGCGCATGCGCTGATATTCGCGGTCGCTCAACGTCTGCGCTGGAGCAACGGTAATCGAGTCGCCCGTGTGCACGCCCATCGGATCGAAGTTTTCAATCGAGCAGACGATGATCACGTTGTCCGCCAGATCGCGCATCACTTCGAGTTCGTATTCCTTCCAGCCAAGCACGCTCTCTTCAATCAACACTTCGTGCACTGGCGAAAGGTCCAGTCCGCGAGCCAGCAGGTCCAGCAGTTCTTCGCGATTGAACGCAATGCCGCCGCCCGAGCCGCCCAACGTGAACGACGGACGCAGCACCACGGGAAAGCCCAGCTTGGTCGAAAAATCCAGCCCGTCTTTCAGGTTGTTGACCAGCGCCGAGCGCGGCACGTCCAACCCGATGCGCGTCATCGCATCCTTGAAGAGCAAACGGTCTTCGGCCTTCTTGATGGCCTCGAGTTGCGCCCCAATCAGCTTGACGCCGTACTTTTCCAGCACGCCGCCGTCAGCGAGTTCTACCGCGAGGTTTAGAGCGGTCTGTCCGCCTACCGTCGGCAGCACGGCCATGCCGCGCCCCACGCCCATCGCCACTTCGCAGCGGATGATCTCTTCCACGTACTGGCGCGTTAACGGCTCCACATACGTGCGGTCGGCCATCTCAGGATCGGTCATGATCGTGGCCGGATTCGAGTTCACCAGCACAACCTCGAATCCTTCAGCCTTCAGCGCCTTGCACGCCTGTGTGCCGGAGTAATCAAACTCCGCCGACTGGCCAATTACAATCGGCCCCGAACCAAGAATCAGAATCTTCGAAATATCAGTGCGACGTGGCATCTACTTGTGCTTTCTCATCTGCGATAATTCCAACGTTTACTTCTTCACCAGCGAATAGAACGGCAACTGCTCCAGCGTGCGGAACTCCCAAATGCTGGGGAACTCCTTCGCGCTTTCCGGTGCGGCAATCTCGGCGCCCGTGTTCACGTCCAGGAAGCGCTGCTCGCGCCGCACCACCCGGCCACTCGCCTCATCAAAGCTCAGGGCCGTATAGCGCATGCAATTGCAACCTGGCATATCCATGTAGCGGTCCATCATGCGCAGTATCCTTCCCTGCGGGCTGAAGCACATTTGCCCGGTGTGCATCTTCGTAACTGTCATGCCCGCTCCCGGCGCTTCATGGATGTCCACCATCCAAGTGTGCTCGCGCCAAACTCGCGCCACGCCGCTGTCCGTGGGCTCCGCACGCTTGTCAGCGCTTACCGTCGACCACTGTCCCGCAGCCGAACGCGTCAGCCGGACCGCATTCTGCACCGAAGTGTTTTCGATCCCGCATTGCGCTCCAAAATCCGTGCGGCTTGATGGCGCAACACTCTGCTGCATCCCCTGCATCCCTGCGTGCGGGTCAGTTCCGCCCGCCGTTGGATGCGACGACATCATCTGCGCTGTACACATCACGGACAACAACATTCCTGCTGCAACCAACCCTGCTCGCTTCACTCGGTCTCCGTTTGGTGCTGCCCTGGTTGGCTGCTACCCTCTCCACTCATTCATCATCTTCACAAAATCCGCAAACAGGTAGTACGAGTCGTGCGGCCCGGGCGAAGCCTCCGGGTGATACTGCACGCTGAACAGCGGATAGCTGCGGTGCCGCAAGCCTTCCAGCGTGTTGTCATTCAGGTCCATATGGGTCAGCTCCACATCGCTCTGCTTCAGCGAATCCGGATCGACTGCATAGTTGTGGTTGTGCGCCGTGATCTCGATCTTGCCGGTCTTCAACTGCTTTACCGGATGGTTGCCGCCATGGTGTCCGAACTTGAGCTTGTAGGTCTTGCCGCCCAGGGCCAACCCGGTCAACTGATGTCCCAGGCAGATGCCGAAAATTGGCACGCGTCCAATCATCTTGCGAATCGTATCCTGCGCATAGACCACTGCTTCCGGATCGCCCGGCCCGTTCGAAAGGAACACGCCGTTCGGCTGCAAGGCCAATACGTCTTCCGCCGAAGTCTGAGCAGGAACCACCGTCACATCACAGCCCGTGCTTACCAGCCGCCGCAAAATGTTGTGCTTGATGCCGTAATCGAAGGCGACCACCTTCTTGCGCTCGGGATTTCTCTGCGCGCTTTCACTGGTCACCACCGTCAGCTTCGCCACGGACTCATGTGGCACGGCGATGATGCGTTCTTCCACATCACCCTTCGACCACGTGTATGGCGTCTTGGTGGAAACTTCTTTGGCCAGGTCCAGCCCGTCGATGCTTGGCGTGGCCTTGGCCTGCGCCACTAGCTTCTCGACGTCAGTCTCCTGCGTGGAAAGCACGCCGCGCATCACGCCGCGGTCGCGCAGGTGGCGAACCAGCGAGCGCGTGTCGATATCTGACAGCACGGGAACCCGATGCCGCTCCAGGTATTCGTCCGTCACCTGGTGCGAGCGATAGTTCGAGGCGTACGGCGAGAACTCGCGCACGATCAGCCCTTCAATGTAAGGCTTTCCCGCCTCTTCATCGTCAGGATTGGTGCCGTAATTGCCGATTTCAGGGTTGGTGAGGACTACGATTTGTCCGGCATACGAGGGATCGGTAAAAATTTCCTGGTAGCCGGTTATGGATGTATTAAAAACTACTTCGCCCGTACGTTCGAGCCGTGCTCCGTAGCCTTTGCCGCGGAAGACTCGTCCGTCTTCGAGCGCAAGGATAGCTTGCATCGCATCCTCAGGGGAGTGGATTTTCTAGATGATATCAGCTATTCAACCCCCCGTGCACCCCTCATCCGGTGAATCCATCACACAGAGTGCATATAAATGCATCTTTCCGCATATTATGCATGCGCAGAGTACACAATGCGGGTGCCCCGTTCTAGCCCGTCGTTGGCTAGGGCGGGGTTGTTGACTCGCTTTTGTTCTTGGATTTTCTTCCCTTGCTTTTGCTCTTAACCTTGAACCTCTGAAACCTTGCTCTTACGCCCCGGTCACCGTCGGAGCCTCGCCGATCCACAGCCGCTCTTCCACCGCCCGCAGCATGGCCGTTGCCACGTCGGCCCGCGTTACAGAGAACGTCTTCGGAGCCGTTCCGATACTCACCCCGTACTGTCCGGTGCGTTTTCCATTGGTCAGCGCCGTGGGACGCACAATCGTCCATTCCAGCCCGCTCGCCTTCACCTCTGGCTCCATCAAATTCTTGTCCTGGTACGGAGCCCACAACAGCGTGGCAAAAATGACCCTCTGCAACAGAGTGGCCTGCGCCAGGCTCTCCCCCGCGCCGGAAGCCGACTCCACCACCAACCGCCGCGCGCCCTGCTCTTTCATCACACTCATGATCAGGTGCGTGCCCACGGAGACCACGCGCGTGTTGCGCAGCAGGTTGCTGCCCTGTCCCAGGCAGCTCACTACGGCATCCGAGCCCAATATGGTCTTGGTCACACTTTCGTGATCCAGCACATTGCCCAGCACAATCCGCATCTTCTCGTTGCTCAGCGGCATACGGTTCGGATTCCGAAGCAGCACCCGCACGCTGTGTCCCTTTTCCAGCGCCTGCCGGGTCACTTCCAGCCCGGTTCCCCCGGTTGCGCCAAAGATCGCCAATCGCATCTTGCCTTCCTCTTTCTTCCTACCTCAGCTTGCCCACCATCCCTGTGGGCCAGTAGGCAAAGACAGCCTTGCCAAAGATGGCCTTGCGCTCCACCGGACCGAAGTCGCGGCTGTCGCTGGAAAGATTCCTGTGATCGCCCAGCACAAAGTAGCTGCCCCAAGGAACCACGATCTCGCCCATCGAGCGTTCATCGCGAAACGGCCCCGGCACGTAAGGTTCTACCAGTCGGCTGCCGTTCACGTACACGGCCCCGCGCCGGATCTCGATGATGTCTCCCGGAATGCCCACAATGCGTTTGATGTAATTCTTGCTGGGGTCGCCGGGGTACTGGAAAACCACCACGTCGCCACGTTCAATGGCGCCAATGCGGTAGGCGTACTTGTTGATGAAGATGCGCTCCTGGTCGGCCAGTCCCGGCATCATGCTGGTGCCTTCCACCTTCACTGGCTGGTAGAGAAAGACAATGATAAAGACCGAGATCGCCAGGGAAATTGCAAACTCCCGCAGCCACTTCATGTGGCCGTCAACTGTTCTTTTTGCTTCCGGCTCGCCTGCCGCCGGACTTTCGTTCTCATCCATCTCACGCTCCATCCATATTCATTCTATCTATACAGACGTACAATCGTGGCGGAGGTTGCGCGACGGTGTTTTCCGATCTTTGCGAGCCCCCGCTTTCCCGGCCAGAGTCTCTCCGGTTGACGCTGCTCTCCCGGCACGGTATAAAGCTGTATTCTGAGATAGTTACCGTTTCCGGGCTGCTAATCGTTCCGGACCGGGTGATTGATTCGCGTTTCTGGAAGGGCCAATGACCAAAAAACTCGATGTCAAGCCGAAAAGCCCCTCTCCCAAACCCAAGGCTGATTCTCGCAAAGATGCCGCTGACGAACATCAGGTGCGCTTTGCCCACACCCTGCAAGGCTACGAACAGGCTCTCAAGTTATTGCAACTGCAGAAGTACGAGAAAGCCAAGTCCTTGTTTGAGAAGGTGGTGGACTCGGGAATCAGTGAACTGGCCGATCGCGCCAAGGTCAACGTCAGCATCTGCAACCAGCAGTTGGAGCAGATCCAGAACACCTTCGGCACGCCCGAGGAACACTATGACTTTGCCGTCTCGCTGATGAACCTGGGCGACTTTGTCACCGCGCGCGAGCATCTGGAGAAGCTTTCGTCCCAGCGCTCTGACCTGGATTTCGTCTGGTACGGCCTGGCCGTGCTGGAGTGCCTGACCGGGCGAACCTCGGAGAGCTTGCAACATCTCGCTGAGGCCATCCGCCTGAACCCCGGAACCCGCTTCCAGGCTCGTAATGACTCGGATTTCCGCAACATGGCAGACGATCCGCGCTTTACCGAGCTGCTCTACCCCGAGGGCACCGTGGGAGCATAGCTCGCGGACAACTACTTCCGTAGGGAGGCGTTCCCCCCGCTCCCCTGCATCCACTAAATGAGAGTAATGTCGACGCTCAACCCAGTCGCAAGCCAAGTCGAAGGTCTACGGGTTGTTGCCATTGGCGGAGGCACCGGCCTCTCCACTCTGCTTCGTGGGCTCAAGCGCCACGTAATTTCCCTTTCTCCCTCCGGCTCTGCCCTGCCCGCTCCGATTTCTCCTTTCATCTCGCGGCTCACTGGCATTGTCACTGTCACAGACGACGGCGGCTCCAGCGGACGCCTGCGCAAGGAACTCGGCGTGCCGCCACCGGGCGACATTCGCAACTGCATGACCGCGCTCTCGGACGATGAGGAGCTGCTCTCCCAGCTCTTCCGCTACCGCTTCAGCGGCGGGGATTTGGACGGTCACAGCTTCGGCAATCTCTTCCTCTCCGCCTTGGCCGGGGTCTGCGGCGACTTCTCATTGGCCGTCAAGCTCAGCTCCGCCATTCTCAAAACCCGAGGAGAGATTTATCCCTCTTCGGCCAACAGCAACCTCCAGCTTGACGCACTAATGCACAATGGCAAGCGCGTCCGCGGAGAAACCAAGATCACCGCCAGCCGCAGCGGCATTGCCCACTTGCGCCTCGTCCCGGCCAATGCCCGCCCGCTGCCGCAGGCGCTCGACGCCATCCTCGCCGCGGACATCATCAGCCTTGGCCCGGGATCGCTGTTTACCAGCCTCATTCCAAACCTGCTGGTGCGCGGCGTTCCGGAGGCAATCTGCCACTCCAAGGGCGTGCGGGTGTACGTCTGCAACCTGATGACGCAGCCCAACGAGAGCACCGGCCTCACCGCCTCGCAGCACATTGAGGCCATCTTCGATCACGCCAAGTGCAAGGTCTTCGACTACGCGATGCTCAACTACGCGCCCGTTCCCAACGAGTTACGCGCCCGCTACGCGGAAGACAACGCGGAGCCACTGCACAATGATCTGGACGCCATCCGCGCGCTCGGCGTAACACCAATCCTCGGCGACTACCTCGACGCGACCCAGTTCGCCCGCCACGCCACCGACCGCATTACCCACGACCTGCTGAACCTGCCCGCACAACTGCACCGCGAGAGCACCGTACCCGCTGTATAGCTAGCACCCCAGCCCATCTGGCATGGAACAAAAACCGCAGCGTGTCCCCTGCATTACAATGAAAACGTAATGTCGAACCCAAGATTTGCCATCGCCATTCTCGCCGCAGGCAAGGGCACGCGCCTCAAGTCCAAGCTGCCAAAAGTGCTGCACCAGATTGCAGGACGCCCACTGCTCAGCCACGTGGTACGCGCCGCCAGTCAGATCGTCGCACCCGCAGACATCTACTGCATCATCGGCCATGAGGCCGAGCGTGTGCGCGAGGAGATCGCCCCGCTTGGCGTGCAGTTCGTCGAGCAGTTGGAACAGCGCGGCACTGGGCACGCCCTCATGCAGTGCACCTCGCAGCTTGAGGCTTATGATCACGTCCTCGTGCTCAGCGGCGATGTGCCGCTCATCCGCCCGGAGACCATTGCAGCAGTGCGCGACTTTCACATCGCGCAGTCGGCTGCCATGACCATCCTTACCGCCGAACCGCCCGATCCCACCGGCTACGGACGCATCGTTCGCCGCAAGGTCAACGGCGTCTTCACCGACCAGGTGCAGGCCATCATTGAGCAGAAGCAGCTCACGCCGGAACAGGAAGACATTTGCGAGATCAATTCCGGCATCTACGCCTTCAATGTTGCCGAACTCTTCTCGCGCATCGAGCGTCTCTCCACTGACAATCCGCACGGCGAGTACTACCTCACGCAGATCGCGTCCATTCTGCAGCGCGACCGCCAGCCCGTGCTGGCCCTGCGCACCCCGCATGCCAGCGAAGTGCTGGGCGTTAACACCCGCCGTGAACTGGCGCAGCTTGACAACATTTTGCGCGAGCGAAAAACGCGCGAGCTGATGGACAACGGCGTGACGATCTTCAAGCCGGAGACAGTGCTCATCGACCCTGATGTCACGGTCGGCGCGGACACGGTGATCGAGCCGTTTGTGCAACTGCTTGGCGCGACCGCCATCGGCGAGGACTGCTTCATCCGCAGCTACTCGGTACTCACCAACGTGCAGGTCGCCAACGCAGTACGCATCAACCAGGGCACCATCGCGGACGACTCCACGGTGGCCGAAGGCGCCATCGTCGGACCATACTCACGGTTACGTTTAGGCAGTGAAATCGGGCCTGAAGCGCATGTCGGTAATTTTGTGGAGACCAAGAAGACAAAGCTGGCGCGCGGTGCAAAGGCCAACCATCTTACCTATCTCGGAGACGCCGAGGTCGGCGAACGCACCAACATCGGCGCGGGAACCATTACCTGCAATTACGATGGCGTGAACAAGCACAAGACCACCATCGGCGCGAATGTTTTCATCGGCAGCGATTCAACGCTGGTCGCTCCGCTCAGCATAGGCAACGGTGCGTACATTGGAGCGGCCTCGTGCATCACCAAGGACGTGCCCGATGATTCGCTCGGACTCACGCGGCCGCAGCAGATCACTCGCGAAGGCTGGGCGGTACAGAAGCGCGAGCGACTGCAGGCTGCCAAGCTCAAGAAGTAGACGTGCGAAGGGCGCATAAACAAAGGCGAAGCTGAGGCTTCGCCCTTCTGCGTGCTTGATGCCGCGCGTCAAATCTGTTCGGTGGGATTCCCTGCTCCGGCGATGATGACTCCGAGCGCCATCAGGCCCACCGCGGCCAGCGGCTGTCCGTACGTTCCGGCCTCCAAGGCCATGCCCGTAAACAGCGCCCAGGTCGCGCCCACCACCACCATCAGAATCCCGATGGGACGCAGCACTGGATCGTGCGTAACTCCAATGATCTTTTCTTCACCATGCGAGTGATGTTCTGTCATAACTCTCCTGTTTGATAGTTTCGATGCGGCAGGTGAGCTGGAGGATTCCGCAAAATTCGCCCCCTGCGCCGGGGTAATGATTGACCTTCTGGATAATCGTTGGGCAGCCAGGGTTGATGCTTCAGGCAATCGTTCCGCGGCCCCGGCGAACGATTACCTACTCTGACACGCCCCGCCCCGCAACGATTTACCATCCTGACAATCGTTTGGCCCATGGTGAAGGCTACGTGCGGGGTGTCGCATGCATCGAATCCAACGAGATCACGTGTGATAAAGGAGGCGAGATGAACGATAAGAAAGCTGGCGGCGATTTGCCAGTAGCGGGCAACAATCCGAATGTTCAATCGTCCGATGGCGGAATCAATCCTTCGGCTCCGTCGGCTGGCACCGCAGGCTGGGGCACGTCGCCCGATGAAAAGCGCAAACAGATCGGGCAGAACAATCCAGAAGCTTCCAGCCCTGGGGCGAAGGGTGCGGGCGACGTGCGGCACACCTCGTATCCACAGAACGAGACCGCGCAGAATCCCGCCTCGGCAGATGTCGCGCATCCTCACGCCGACCAAACCTTCCGCTGCAAAGACGCCGTCGAGCGCGGCTGCGAGTGGACGGTAACCGGCAGCAGCGAAGACGAGATCCTCGGCTACATGAGGGCTCACGCGCGCGAGGCTCATGGCAAGAATGAGTTCACGTCGGGAGAGTTGGCGGAAGCGCGCCGAGCCATTCACAAGCGCGCGGCGTAAGAGACGGTTGCTGGCACGAGACGGGTACGCGGCAACGGACGCCGCTCCGGCTGCGGCGCTAGGCGGCAACGGATGCCGCTCCGGTAGCGGCGCTAGGCGGCAACGGATGCCGCTCCGGTAGCGGAAGCGGGTGCTACACTCTGTTCATCTCTGAATCTTGAATGGACGACCTGAGCCTTGCCTGACAATGTGCGTAGCCGCTCCGCAGTGTTGCTGATCAGTTGCCCAGACCGCAAGGGCCTGGTGGCCGTGATCTCCAATTTCGTCTTCAATCACAACGGAAACATTCTGCACGCTGACGAGCATCGCGACGCGGAGACCAATCTTTTCCTGATGCGCGTGGAGTTCGACCCGTCGGGCATGGAAGTGAGTCTGGATGCGCTGGCCGAGGAGTTCAAGCCGATTGCAGAACAATTCGAAATGCGTTGGAGGCTGGCGAACAACACTCGCCGCCCGCGCATGGGCATTCTGGTTTCGCAATATGACCACTGCCTTGCCGATCTGCTCTATCGGCACAAGGCTGGAGAATTAGACTGCGATATTCCGGTTGTCATTTCAAACCACACGGCCGTTGAGCGGCTGGCAGGATTTTACGGCGCGAAGTTTGTGCACACCCCAGTGACGCGCGAACGCCGGCAGGAAGTGGAGCAGCAGCAGATTGCGTTATTGCGCGAGCACGACTGCGACGTGGTGGTGCTGGCGCGCTACATGCAGATTCTCTCTCCCGCATTTCTGGCAGAGTTCCCGCAACAGGTCATCAACATTCATCATTCGTTTCTTCCGGCCTTTGTTGGTGCGCGGCCCTATCATCAGGCCTTTGAGCGCGGTGTGAAACTGATTGGCGCAACCAGCCATTACGTCACCGAGGTGCTGGACGATGGGCCAATCATTGAGCAAGCGGTCTCGCGCATCTCGCATCGCGATTCGGTGGACGACCTGGTGCAGAAGGGCCGCGACCTGGAGAAGGTTGTGCTCTCGCGAGCGGTGGGATGGCATCTGGATAATCGTGTACTGCTGTATGGAAAGAAGACAGTAGTATTCGACTAGGCGAATTCGCCGGCGATGTCTGCCCCGCAGTGGCGGCAATGGCCGTGGTCGATGGAGATTTCTTCCACGCGGTGCCAGGTGCGGCGGATCAGGGTCTTGCCGCAGGATGGGCAGCGTGTGTTGCCTCCATCGCGAGTAAGGATGTTCCCTTCATAGACGTACTTCAGGCCGCGATCCAGTGCGAGTTGACGCGCGCGATGAATGGTCTCCGGAGACGTCGGCTCGCGATCCAGCATTTTGAAATCCGGGTGAAAGGCCGTGAAGTGCAGCGGCACATCGTCACCGAGTTCGCCGAGAATCCACTCGCAGAGTTCGCTGGTTTCAGCGGGTTTGTCATTCGCTCCGGGAATGATGAGGTTGGTGATCTCGAACCAGACGCTGGTCTCACGGCGGAGCCAGCGCAGCGTCCTGAGCACGGGTTCCATGTGTGAGAGCGTGATCTTGGTGTAGAAGTCCTCGCTGAATGCCTTGAGGTCAATGTTAGCGGCGTCGATGTGCTCATACACCTCAGAGAAAGCTTCGCGCGTGATGTAGCCGTTAGAAACCATCACGGTGCGCAGGCCTGCCTTGTGCGCTTCGCGAGCAATGTCTATGACGAACTCCGCCCAGATGGTTGGCTCGTTGTAGGTAAAGGCGATAGCTGGAGCGCCATGCGCGATGGCTAGCTCAACAATCTGCTCAGGACGCATGTGGCCGGAACTCTGCTGCACGGAACGCGCTTTGCTGATGTCGAAGTTCTGGCAAAACTGGCAGCCAAGGTTGCAGCCCGCGGTTCCGAGCGAAAGAATTGTAGAGCCGGGATAAAAATGAAAGAGTGGTTTCTTCTCGATGGGATCAACGGCCACCGCGGCGGGGCGTCCATAGCCCTGCTGAATCAGTGTGCCGTCAACGTTCTCACGGATATAGCAAAAGCCGTGCTGTCCGGCTCCGATGTGGCAGTGCCGGGGACATAGGTAACAGTGGATTCGCCCGTCGGGAAGGGTCTGCCACCAGCGCGCGAGATGGGGTGCCGTGGGCATACGTCATGCTCTAGGTCTGACTACAAGAACTATACTCCCATATAGCAGCAATCATAAGCAGTACAGCCCGGTGCGAGGCGCGCAGGGCGAAGATGAGAGGGACGCGATGAAAATAGTCTTACTGAGTGGCAGTCCGAAGCCGAACGGAAACACAATGCAGCTGATGCAGGAGTGCTCGAAGGAGATCGAAGCGCTTGGAGTGGACGCTGAGATCGTGTCATTTGCGGGAAAGAAGATTGAGGCGTGCATTGCCTGCGGCCGATGCTCGAAAGAGGGCAAATGCGGACTCGATGATGGACTGAACGAGATCATCGACAAGATTCGCGCGGCGGATGGACTGATTGTGGGTACGCCCGTCTACTTTGGCACGGCTCGCGGAGATGTGATGTGCGCGCTGCAGCGGATTGGGTATGTTTCCATGAACACGGACCACTTCCTGGCCGGGAAAGTTGGCGGACCGATTGCAGTGGCGCGGCGCGGCGGGCAGACACTGACGTTGCAGGAGATGCTGATGTTCTTCCTGATCAACGACATGATTGTGCCCGGCTCCTGTTACTGGAACATGGTGTTTGGACGCACTCCGGGAGAAGCGCTCAAGGATGAGGAAGGCGTGAAGACGGTTCGGCACTTTGCGGCGAACGTGGCAGGGCTGGTGAAGAAGCTGCATCCGCAGGCGGCGCTGGTCGGTAAGGGTTAAACTGCTCCGCGTCGTGTGTTCTGCTTCCCACCTTAGCCGCGCAAAGGGCGCGCGTCGAAGGTGGGGCACCCGCGCTTACAGCTTCCGCGAAATGGTCTAGTAGCGCGGGACTTTGGGATCGATTTCCAGCGACCAGCGGTCGATGCCGCCTGCCATGGACTGCACCTGATCGTACCCCTGCTTGCGGAGCCAGTCGGTCACGGAAAGCGAGCGCACGCCGTGGTGGCAGTAGACTACGATGTGCTGCTCTGGATCGAGTTCCTGGACGCGAGCAGCAACTTCGCCCATGGGGATGTGCTGACTGCTGGCGATGCTGGCGGTCTGGCGCTCCCATGGCTCGCGAACGTCGAGGACCGTGACGTCCTCGTTGCGCTCCTGGCGCTGCTTTAATTCCTGCGGGGTAATTTCGTAATCCATCTGGCGGCTCTCAGTTGTACGTCTTACGCATGGCGAAGAGGCAATGTGCGTCCACGATCATCTCTGGAGTGGAGATGACGACGTTGTCTGCTCCGCAACATGGGCAGACGGGAGTTTCGCCCTCATCCCAGAAATCTTCGATCTCGGCGTAGGTGAAAAGCCGGTAACAGTTAGTGCAGCCACAAGGGGTATCGGGAGCTTCAGGATCGCGATGCATGGAAACTAGCATAGCACCGCGAAGGGCTGGCATCCCGGAGGGAACATTGTGGGTTCCAACGGCGCGGAAGGGGTCCGCGCGGGAGCAGAGCTCAATCTTCACGCGGCCATTCCGGAGAGGCAGAATTCATGGCGAGTTTCATCAAGGATCTCGAAGAAATCCGGCAGCGCGCAATGCGCAAGCTGGAAGATGGAGCGGTAACCGGCAGCTACGCGCTGGATAAAGATCAGTCGGTGGCGATACTGAACGAGGCACTGGCCAGCGAAATCGTGTGCGTGCTGCGCTATCAGCATCACTACTTCATGGCCTCTGGCGTACACGGCCGTTCCGTGGCGCAGACGTTCAAAGAGCACTCGGATGAAGAGCGCGAGCACGCAGACGAAATCGCCGAACGCCTTCAGCAACTGGGCGGAAAACCAGACTTTAATCCGGGAACGCTGGTGCAGCGCTCAGTTTCACAGTACGTGGAGGGAGAATCGCTGGCAGATATGATCCGCGAAGACCTGATCGCCGAACGCGTGGTCATCGACGTGTATCAGCGATTCATTGAGCACTTTGGAACCAAGGACCCTACGACACGCTCGATGTTTGAACACATCAAGGCCGAAGAAGAAGAACACGCCGACGAGCTGAGTGAGCTGCTGTTTATTACCGATCCGAGCACGGGCGAGGGCCAGGGAGTGGACGCGGCGGCGGACGCGGGACAAAGCATGGCGCTGAAGCCCGAGACAAAAGAGGAATATGCGCTGGTGGAACGCGCGCTGCAAGGACATCGCGAAGAGCGGGTGCGACTGGCCGGTGAGTCGGATCCTCCGGGGAAATCGATTGGCGGAGTGGGCGGACGACCGATGAATCGGAGGACAACTCCTGCGGAGGCCGACGACGGCGAAGCCGCTGACCACGCCAACGAGGGAGGCATGCAGGGTACGAATCGCTCGCCGAAGGTTCTGGAGAAGCAGAGAAAGAACCGGGTGGCGTGAAGAGCGAGGTTTCAAAGTTTCAAGGTTGCAAAGGTTAAAGGCAAAGGGCAGGAAGCGAGGCTTCCTGCCCTTTTTGGTTTGTGGCGCGCGACTCTAGCTCTTCAGGTCCACCATGACGTTTTCGATTTCGTGGCGTTGAGTGGCCGTGAGCGGTAGCAGAGGCAGACGCGGATTGCCACCGTAGAAACCGTTGAGGTCGGCGGCATACTTGACTCCGGCGATGCCCGTTTCGCTGACGACGCGAATGCAGGCGGCTTCGACCCGCTGCTGCTTTTCTTCTGCGAGCTTCTGGTCGTTGTCTTTGAACGCCGCGTAAATTTCATAGCAGGCGGTTGGCGCGCAAGCGGCGAAGGCGAGAATGCCTCCCGTGGCCCCTGCCTTGAGGAGCGAGTGAAGTTTGTGGCCGGAGCCGACGAGGATCTGGAAGCCGACCTCCTTGCGCCGTGTGCGGAGCTCGCCGATGACCTCGACTGCTGACGAGGAGGGCTTGGAGGACGCTAATGCTGCCGTCTGGGGGCGTTGGGCGGCGGGTAACGCTTGCGCTGCCGGCTGCGGGCGCTGGGCGTCCAGGGCTCCAACAGAGACGAACTCGCCTATGGGCACCGGCGCGGCGGTGGCCTGGTGGATCATGCGTCCGGTGACAGGCTGAAACTCATGGGTGACGCGAACCTCGCGCTTGATGTGGCGGGTGTGCTGCACAACTCGCTCGACCTTGGCCAGGTCGCCGGAAGATTCCTTGATACCGATGATGTTGCTGTGCGCAGCGAGTTCGACGATCAGTTCGGCTGGAAGATCATAGCCGGTGCACTGCGGAAAGTTGTAGATGACGACAGGGAGCGGAGAACGGTCGGCCACGGTGCGGAAGTAGTTCAGCATCACGGGCGGCGTCATCTGGTTGCGATAGTAATGCGGCGTACGCACCATGGCGGCGTCATAGCCGAGTGAGGCGGCGAACTCGCAGGCCTCCACCGTTTCCTGCACGGACTCATGACCGCATCCAGCGATCATCACCTTCTGCGGAGCGGCGGCGGCGATGGCAGTGCGAAACACCTGGCGCTGCTCCTCGCAGTTGAGCAGCACGGCTTCGCCGGTAGAGCCGAGGACAACGACTCCGGTGACGGGGCCACGAGTGTAACGCTCGACGTTGTGCTCCAGCTTTTTGAGGTAGAGACGACCGTCGGAGTAGAAGGGTGTAGTGATGGCGGGGAAAATTCCGTTGAGCAACATAGCAAGTCCATTGTATGGCAAGCCACGGAGCAAAAGGAAACCCGGCGGGAGCCGGGTGAAATGCAACAGTTCAGGGGAAGAATGAGTGACCAACACAGGCCGGTCATGAGCGTTTGGCCGCTGCGACATTCACCGAAGTAAATCTCGAACAGCTTCCGTATAAAAAGCATGACGCAAATACACGACGAGGGGAAATTCATTCTTTCTATGGAGGGGATAAGGAAAGTTGCTGAGCGACAATTCGACTGCGTTGCCGACTAGTGCGCAGAAAAACTCCTGCCCGGTGCCGGGCAGGAGCAATGCTTTCCGATTGGCGTCGGACTACTTGGCCTGCAGTGACGCCTGGGCCTGACCGCGACGCTGAATCTCCTCATGACTGAGATTTTCAATGCGCGTGGCGACCCACCACCAGTTTCCGTCCGCGTCCTCAAAGCCGCCGCTGCGATCGCCGTAGTACTGATCGACCACCGGCATCAGGCTCTTGGCTCCCGCATCAATGGCGCGCTTGTAGACCACATCGACATCGGGAAGATAGACGTAGGTGGTTAGGGGACGGGGAGTGAACTGCTGGTTTGCCTGCCCCACCATGAGTTTGGAATCGCCGAGCTGAAGTTCGGCGTGCTGCAGGGTTCCATCGGGACGATTGTGCCGCTCGATGAGCTTGGCGCCGAAGACTTGCTGCAGAAAATGCAACATGCGCTCACCATCCGGCACGGTGAGATACGGGGTAAGGGTATGGTATCCATCGGGAACTGCTTTCGGCATCTTCACCTCCACATTCGTTGGAGGCATTATGCCACCGGCGGCGGCACGGATAAACAAACTCCTGCGGAATAAACAAAGCTCAATGACGTGCTCTGGAGTGCGCATCGTTTGCACGGCTGGAGCATCGAATCTGCTGTATGAGTCAAACAGAGACAGCAGTATTGGGCGGAGGATGCTTCTGGTGCGTGGAAGCGGCCCTGCAGCAGCTTACAGGCGTATTGACGGTGGAAAGCGGCTACATGGGCGGAGAGGTCGATAATCCCAGCTACGAGCAGGTCTGCAGCGGCAAGACAGGGCATGCGGAGGTGGTTCGGGTAGAGTACGATCCAACGCTGATCACCTATCGGGAGTTGCTGGAGGTGTTCTTCACGGCGCACGATCCCACCACTCTGAACCGACAGGGCAACGATGTGGGCACGCAATACCGATCAGTGATTTTTGTGCTGAATGGACAGCGCGAAGTGGCAGAGCAGGTGATTGCCGAGCTTACGGCTGAAAAGGTCTTCGATGCGCCGATTGTGACCACGATTGAACCGGCGCGCACCTTCTGGAAGGCAGAAGGTTATCACCAGAATTATTTTGCCAACAACTCACACCAGCCGTATTGCCTGTTTGCGGTCGCTCCCAAGGTGGCCAAGGTGCGGGCAAGATACGTGGACAGGATCAAGCGAGCGGGATAATGCAAGTTCCCGGCGAGTGGGCAGCAACGCGTCCCTGAGGGGGCGCGTTCTTATTGCCTCAGAAGTTATGTACCGGCTGCGGACGGCTGCTTAGCTCGGAGAGCTGGGTCATCAAGGTGCGCAGAGAGAAGGGTTTTTGCAGGAAGGCGGTGAGACAGCCGTTGCAATCTTCGGGGCTGATTGCCTGGTCGGCATAACCAGAGAGCACGAGAATGCGGAGATGGGGTGCTTTCTGGGAAGCCGTGCGAACGAGTTCCCTTCCGCCCATTCGCGGCATGACCAGATCGGTGATGAGGATGGTGACCTCGCTGTGGCTGTCAAGCAGTGTGAGCGCCTCGACACCGTCACCAGCGGAGAGCACGCGATAACCGCAGCGGCTCAGTTGCTCGGATATGGCATCACGCAAAGGTTCTTCGTCTTCCACAAGGAGCACCACGCCACGCTCGGACTGCGGTGGAGCGGCGGATGGATCCTCAAAAGCAGCCACCGGCTCATTGCAGCGCGGCAGGTGGATGCGGAAGGTGGCTCCCTGGCCCGGTGTGCTCTCCACGTGAATCTTTCCCCCAGATTGCTGCACGATGCCGTACACGGATGCGAGTCCGAGCCCAGTCCCTTTGCCTCGCTCCTTTGTGGTGAAGAAAGGCTCGAAGAGTTTCTCCTGGATCTCCAGCGGAATGCCCACGCCAGTATCGGCGACGGACAGCTCCACGTAGCCTTCATCGAGCTGGAAATTGCGGCTGGAAAGCGTCAAGGTTCCCCCGTCTGGCATGGCGTCACGGGAGTTGACACATAGATTGAGAATCACCTGAACGATCTGATCTGCATCCGCCTTCACGCGCCACAGGTCAGGAGCAAAGTTGCACTTCAACTCAATGTTCTCGCCGATGAGACGGCGAACCATGTTGCAGGTTTCGGTCAAAACGGTGTTGCAATCCAAAACGCGCGGCGCGAAAAGCTGATTGCGGCTGAAGGCCAGCAACTGGCGAATGAGAGTTGAGGAGCGCTCAGCAGCACGGAGAATCTGCTGAAGATGCTTGCGGCTGGGATGATCGGCGCCGATCTCATCAGTGATGAGTTCTGCGTAACTCGTGATTACCATGAGCATGTTGTTGAAGTCATGGGCCACGCCTCCGGCAAGGCGACCGATGGCGTCCATTTTGCGCGACTGCAAGAGCTGTTCCTGGAGCTCAAGTTCGCGGGTCACATCGCGCTTTACGGCCACGTAGTTGACGATCTCGCCAGAACGGTTGACCACGGGAGAGATGGAGGCCTCCTCGGTATAAAGACGGCCGCTCTTGCTGCGATTGACGAAGTGCCCGGTCCAGCTTTCTCCGACTTTGAGCTTGTCCCAAAGCTCGACATAGAATTCAGCGGAATGACGGCCACTCTTGAGGACCCGGGGATTCTGCCCAATGGCCTCTTCGCGCGAATAGCCGCTGATGGTCTCAAATGCGGGGTTAACGTAAACGATGTTGGCCGCAGCATCCGTGATGACAATGGACTCGGCAGCCTGCTCGATGGCGCGGATGAGGCGCGCGTTCTCGGCTTCCTCCTGCTTACGCTGGGAGATGTCTCGCACAATTACCTGGACGGAGCGCTCGCCCGCGTTTACGTAAGAAGACGCCGCAACTTCGGCATCTATGATGGAGCCATCGCGGCGCAACAGGCGGGTCTCGATCGCAGAAACCTGCGAGTCTTCCTCGTAGAAACGCTGGAGAAACATTGCAGCTGCTGTTCTGCGTTCCGGCGCAACGAACTCCAATAATCCGTGCTGCTGAGAGTCGTTAGCCGCGTCGAATTGAAACATCTTCACGGCGTTGCGGTTCACGAGCGTGATCCTTCCAAAGCGCTCGACAATGACGGCGTTTGGAGAGTCCTCTACCAGACGGCGATAGCGAGCTTCGCTGTCCTCGAGATTAATGTTTGCTTTCTCCAGGGAAGTGAGGGCTGCATTCAAGGCCGCAGTGCGATCCTCCACCAGGTGCTCGACCCGCATGCGCCTGAAGAGAGAGCTCCAGATGTATGCGGTAACCAGAAACGTGATCAACAGGGAGAGTGCAAACCCGAGATTGCTGTAGGTTCTGACCACCGGAAAGGCGCCCGGCAAAGGAGAGGCAGTAAGCATCCAGTTGCGGCCACCAACGATGATGATTCTGTTGCTCGTGAGGCCTGATGTGGGCTGTATGGACTTCCCGCCCGATGGGTACAGCTGCCGGTCAGCGGCGTCCGCAGCCTCGTCTGTGATTGTCAGGTCAATTCCGGATTGAGCGCCGTGCTTCTCCACGATGGAACCAACGCGTAAGACACCGAGCGCAAAGCCAACCAATTGGCGCTTGGCAGAGGATGACACCTGATGAAAAACAGGCTGGAGGATCAAGACTCCGTACTGATCCCCCTTCTCCTGAACCAGGGTGATTCGCTTGGTAGCGATCGGCTGTCCGGTGGGCAATAGGCGCTGTAGAGTTTCGCCGCCGCTGAGATTGGAAGCCGTGTCGTAGCCAAGTGCGGGCTCATTGCCAAGGTACGGCTGCATCCAGAGGACGGGAAAATACTCATCACGTTCAGCGGAGCGGACCATCTGCCCTTGACGCAGCCGGTCACGGATTTCGAAGTCGGCAAACCCGGCAGCACGTGCCAACTTTTCGACCTGGGAGCGTTCCTTTCGCGAAACTCGCGGCACCCATTCCAATGCTTGAATGGCGGCGTCAGAGCCGGAGGTGAGTGGGGCGGCAAAGGCATCGAAGGACGACCGCGTTACGGGATAGGTGGACGAGCAGAAGGCTCCCAGGGCTGTAACCCTGATGACCGATAGCTGCAAATCGGATTGCAATTCGTCGAGACGCTCGTGGGCAGCGCGATCAAAGGTGGATTTGACCTTCTCTGTCTCCAACGAACGGAGGAGATGAAACTCCACGGCGGAAATCAATATGCCGGCACAAAGCACTGCGAGAAGTGACAGATGGCGCCAGGGCGATCCTATCCACTGCTTCATACCTAAACTCATCTCCCAGCGACACACAACGATGAACTCCGGAGGATGCGACCAGGAGGGTCTCCGGTTGGAGCGCCACTAGCATTCGCTTGAGAGATGGCGTTCCGTTAAAACTATTAGCGCTCGTTGCGTTGCGACCTTCTCGAACACCGCAACGATCATCCACGATTGTGATCCCGATGATGATTGTCTCCTGAAAAGAGAGCGCCGCCTATAGGCGAATCACCGCAACGGGCACAAAGGTAATGTGCTTACAACACCGCCATGGGCTGGGATGCGGGCGAGGACGCACAGGCACGCTGCACAATCGCCTCAATCAGACCGGGAATGGTGTACTCGGAGGCCTGCACGTCTACGCTGAGTTCAAATTGCCGCAGCGTGTCGGATGTCACTGGGCCGATAGAAGCATTCATGACACCCTCCACAAGGTGAGAGCGGCCGGAGCGGATGCCAAGCAGCGCAACATAGTTCTTCACCGTGGAGGAACTGCTGAAAGTGATGATATGAGGACGACGGCTCGGGTCACGCAGTACGGCGCGAAGCTCGACGCGCGAGGATTGAGGCACGACGGTCTCATAGGCTTCCACCACGTCGAGGAAGGCTCCGATGCTGCGCAGCTCGCGGGGAATCACATCTCTGGCAACCTTGGCGCGGCAGAGCAGAACACGCTTGCCGCGAACCTTCTCAGAGAGAGACTCAACAACCGACTCGGCAACGTACTCACGAGGCGTAACGGCAACCTTGAGTCCTTCATGCTCGATCGCCTTGCGGGTGGCCGGGCCGATGGCAGCAATGTTGATATGAGAAAGCACACGCTTGGGAATGTTCAGCAAGGCCATGCGCTCAAACATGGCATGCACGCCATTGACGCTGGTCAGAATGAGCCACTCGTACTCGGTCACGAGCTTGAGCGACTCATCGAGCGACTTGTAGGAGCGGGGTGGACGAATCTCGATAAACGGGATCTCGTACACCTCAGCACCGAGTTCGCGCAACCCTGAAGAGAGCGCACTGGCCTGCTCGCGGGCACGTGAGACAAGAATGCGCCAGCCCGTAAGCGATGCGTTCTCTGCGATTTTTTGCTTCTCTCCCATGAAACTTCGCCCCCGGGAACCTACCTGGAAGTGGCTGCGTTCTCGCTGTAAACGTCCTGCAGAATCTTGTCTCCGCCACGACCGAGAATTCGATTGCCGAGACGCTGGCCGAGTTCGACCGGGTCAGTGCCAGTGCCGATTTCGCGCAGCAGTTCGCTGCCGTCGGGACGGGCGCAGATGGCGGTGAGATGAATCTGACCATTGTCTACCACAGCGTAAGCGCCAATAGGAACCTGGCATCCGCCGCCAAGCTGGTTGAGCAGAGCGCGCTCACAGACGGTAGCAAGCCGCGAAGGCTCGTCATTGAGGAATGCAAGGTGATCACGCATAACGGTGTCGCCAAGGCGGATTTCAATGCCGAGCGCACCCTGCCCGGCGGCTGAGCACATGATCTCCGGCTCAATGATTTCCTTGATGTGCTGAGTCTTGCCGAGGCGCTTGAGTCCGGCTGCAGCCAGAATCACGGCATCATAGGCGCCCTCTTCGAGCTTGCGGACGCGAGTATCCACGTTGCCGCGCAGAGGGAAGATCTCAAGGTCCGGGCGGAACTGCTTGAGCTGAGCCTGACGACGCAGACTGCTGGTGCCAACCTTGGCGCCCAGCGGCAGCTCCTTCACGCTGTTGTACTTGATGGACAGGAAGGCATCACGAGGATCGACGCGCTCGGTGATGGCAGCGATCTCAAAGGGACCAGCCAACGTGGTGGGAAGGTCTTTGAGGCTGTGCACGGCAAGGTCAACGCGGTTTTCGGCGAGCGCCTCTTCAATCTCCTTGGTGAACATGCCCTTGGTGCCAACCTTGGCAAGCGCGACGTCCTGAATCTTGTCGCCCGTGGTCTTGATGATTTCCAACTCGACCTGGTGCCCCTGCCCGCGGAGCAGGGCCGAGATGTGATGCGCCTGCCAGAGGGCAAGCTGAGAACCACGAGATCCAATACGAAGCAAAGCCATTCCTACATCCTTTACTTATTTCTGATTTTGTTTCACCAGTGCTGGTGTTGCTTCCGGCACGGCGACGACTGCTTTCCGTTCCGGCTGCGGAGCGGGCGCCGGAGATACCGCGGGCGTTTCTTGACTCTGCTCGGGTTGCAAATTAAAGAGCTTGCGTACTACGTCAATGACCGTTGTGGAGCCAGGATCGTGCGCCGCCGACTTGAGGGTGGTGATGGGCGTGTGCATGATCTTGTTGATGATGCCGCGGGTGAGGGCTTCGACAGCCATCTCCTGCTCGGGAGAAAGCGTGCCAAGACGGCCGCGAACGCGATCCAACTCGGCCTGACGCAGGTTCTCCAGATGCTGCTGAAGGCTGACGATGGTAGGCACAACTTCGGCGGTCTGGGCGCGCTGCTCAAAGCGGCGAACCTCTTCATCCACCAGCACCTCGGCGCGAACCGCTTCCTTGCGGCGATCACCGATGTGCGATTGCACCACCTGCTGCAGATCATCGATGTTGTAAACGAAGATGCCGTCAAGATCGTTGAGGCCGGGATCGATGTCACGCGGCACCGCAATGTCAATGAAGAACATGGGGCGGTTCTTGCGTGCGTGAAGGAACTTCTCGCCGTGCTCCTTGCGGAAGATGGCATGGGGAGCGCCAGTGGAGCTGATGATGATGTCCGCCCAGGGAACCGTGTCATAAAGGCGCTCGAAGGGGATAGCCTCACCATCGAATTTGTTTGCCAGGGCTACGGCACGGTCGAAGGTACGGTTGCCGACGTAGATCTTCTTGGCTCCGTGAGCGATGAGGTGGCGGGCAGCGAGCTCGCACATCTTGCCGGCTCCCACCAGGTAGACGGACTTGCCTGCCAGGCTCCCGAAGATCTTCTCCGCCAGTTCTACGGCCACCGAGGCAATGGAGACGGAAGAGCTGGCGATGGTGGTCTCATTGCGGACCTTCTTGGCCACGGCAAAGGCACGGGTGAGGAGTTGATCAAGCTGCGAGTTGACGGTGCCAAGAGCGCGCGCGGTGGCGTAGGCTTCCTTCACCTGGCCTAGAATCTGCGACTCGCCGACGACCATGGAGTCCAGGCTGGAGGCGACGCGGAAGACGTGCTTCACAGCGTCCAGCTTTTCATGCTCGAAGATGTAAGGCTCGTACTCTCCAGCGCTGAAGCCGAAGTACTCACGCACGAACTGCTGTAGATCGCAATGGCCGTTCTGGGAGCGGGCGAAGATCTCCACGCGATTGCAGGTGGAGACGATCATGCCTTCTTCCACGCCATCCATCGAAGTGAGTTTGGCGAGAGCTTCAGGCAGACGCGCCTCGGGAATTGCGAAACGCTCTCGCACTTCCACCGGCGCCGTTTTGTGATTTACACCCAGTACGAAAAAATTCATGGGGCGATAAACCTATGCAACTTGCTCATGTAATTCGCGCCCCATGCACACACAGAGACGATGAATCCTACGCTGGCCAGGTAAGCGGCTTTACGGCCGCGCCAACCGGCGCTCCAGCGGGTGTATAGAAGCGTGAGATAAATGGCCCACATCAGCAGCGAGAGCAGCACCTTGGGGTCGGTTACAAACGTGGCGCCGAAACGCTCCTCGGCAACCACGGAACCGGCCAGCAGGCCAATGGTCATAAACGGAAAGCCCAGCAGCAAAGCCTTATAACCGAGTTCGTCGATCTCCTGCAAGGCAGGCATACGCGAGGCCCAGGGAGAGGCTTGTTTGAGCTTGAGCTGGCGTGACAGCACCAGGTAAAGCAGGCTCGAAACAAAGCTCAGGAAGAGCATGGCGTATCCGAAAATCAGGGTGCAGACGTGGAAGAAGATCCAGCCCCCGAAGATCGAGGAAGAGGTAATGGTCAGATGGTGTTCTGACAGTGCTGATGCAAAGGTGAGGATAAAGATAAGCGGGAAGATCAGTGCAGCAGGAGAAGCTGTTTTATAGCGCAGGTACATCGCGGTAAAGATGAGGGCGATGAACAGAGCAAGAGCCGATTCAGCGTGGCGGATGCTCACGAGTTCGGCGTATCCATGCAGTCCGGCGACTTCCACCAGAGACACAAAGTGGAAGACCATTCCCAGACCAACGGCAGGTGCGGCGATGCGTCCCGAACGCTCACCCTTCTGCCGGAGCATCAGGATGGCGTGGATCAGACCAACTCCGTACAGAACAGTTGCGACTCGAAGCCAGAGCAAAGGCATAAAAAGAAGTCCCCACCAACCTCTCACAATTGAACAACAAACGAGGCGAGGACATTGGTAATTATACAAAGACCTGAGGGTACCCTGAGTACAACTGTCACTTCAACGTGTGACTTATATCACAATCAAAGAGGTGGAAACGGTATGGCGCGATGTATTCCCCGCCCCAAATGCGTTCGAACGGTACTTCCAAATTTATTGCCGCCGAGCTATCCGGGGTACTCAATCGGACCGAAACTCGCGCGAACAGATCTCGACGGCGACGTCTACAGGCCTGACTGGACGGCACAAAGGGAGCGGGCAACGCTGGTTTGTAATTCCCCAACACGGATGCTAGCATTGAGCCCTTAAGGTGTGCTTAGGAGGCATTCTATGTCTGACGAAAGCTGCGGTTGCAGTGGTGGTGGCGGAATCTTATGGTTTCTGGCAGGGCTCGGCGTAGGCGCAGCGGTAGGTGTTCTCTATGCTCCGAAGTCTGGCCGCGAGACCCGCGAGTCAATCCTGTCAGCGGCGGAAGAAAGCCGCGAAGTGGTGCAGGAACGCGCGAAAAAGTACAAGGAACAGGCGCAGGAGTGGGCGGATCGCGGCAAGGACGTGATTGCCCAGCAGAAAGACAATATCCGCTCGGCTTTTGAAGCGGGCCGCCAGGCATATCGGGATGCAAGTCAGCAGGACCCGATCCCCGATCCCGACGCCCCCAAAGTCTAACCTTCGATCATGAATTCGCAACGCAGGGCCGTCGACTGGACGGCCCTCGAAGCGAATGGACAGGCCATCCATGAATGAGACAACCGTACTGATTGCCTTTGTCGCGGTGACTTCGGTTGCAGTGGTATTGCAGACAATGATCCTGGCGGGAATGTACTTCTCCACGCGCAAGATGGGCAAACGCATGGAGGCTCTCTCTACCAGGGTGGAGGACGATGTGCTCCCGCTGGTGGCGAAGGTGCGCAGCATGGTGGATGAGAGCGCGCCCAAGATTCAGACGGTCATCACGAACCTGGAAGAAACCTCTAACCTGATGCGGGCCCAGGCCGGGCAGATTGATGAGGCTGTGACCGAGATTGTGAATATTGCCCGGACGCAGGCTGGCAACGCAGGGGCATTGGCCGAGCGCGCCATGGATCGCGTGGATCACGCAGCTGAAACCTTGCAGCACGCCGTAACCTCTCCAATGCGAAAGGTTTCGGCGGTGATGGAAGGCGTGATGGCGGGATTCGGCGAATTTGTAGGCGGACGCAAGGCACGACGCGCCAAGGCTGTACCAAGCGACGAGATGTTCATCTAAGGGCATGAGAAAAAGAAAGTCACTAAACGGAGCGGGGGCTTAAGCCTCTGCTCTTTTTTATGCGCGGAACACGAAGTGGTGAAGTGCGCCCCAAGGGCAAGAGGGCATTCAGAGGCCGAAGGGGCAGGGAGCGTTGAGCATATGAAGTCACACATGATCCTTTGCACATTGATGTTTGCAATCGCAGGGTTTGGGACTGCAATGGCCGGGGCGCAGGATGCCGCCTCTGACAAGGCCGTTACTTTGACAAGGCCACGGGCGCAGAGCGAAAAGCCACAGTTCCTGGAAGCCGAGTTCCTGCCCAATCATGGGATGAACCTCTTCCAGATCAAGGCCTATGTACCGGGCAAGGGAGTGATCAACCTGCTGGCATCACCATCGCTGGAAGATGCCAAGGTGAAGCTGGATGGGCCGGACCCGTACGGCAACGAGGCCTTCAAGATCGGCGGAGCCTTCCTGATTCCCTACCCGAACCGCATTCGCGGAACGCTGTCTGCCGACGGCAAGACGATTACGGCAGACGCCAACGGACAGAAGCTTTCCTTGCCTGCCAACTGGAAGGGCGACAATCCCGGCGCGGAGTTGCACGCCATGCACGGGCTGATTCTGAACGCGAAGTTTACTGACATCCATTCGGCAGACGGGGCGGACAGGTCGACGATCTCGGCCATTCTGCACGCGGGAAACTTTGGCGGGCACTGGCCCTCGAAGACCGACGTGAAGGTTCAGGCGGAACTGACCGACAATGTGCTGGATCTGAAGGTGACGGCGACCAACGTGGGCAAGGAGCGGCTGCCGATGGCGATTGGCATGCACCCGTACTTTGCGATTCCGAGCGGCGACCGCAAGCAGGTTCGCGTGCATATGCCGGCTACGATGCGCGCTCCGGCAAACAACTATGACGACGTGTTTGCGCTCGGCAAGTTGGTTCCGGTGAAGGAGACCGACTTTGACTTCACAGCGGCAGACGGCGCGCCGCTGGGCACCCGGTTTTTCGATGAGTCATTCACCTCGCTCGAGCGCAACCCGAAAGGCGCGGTTGAAGTACGCGTAATGGATCCCGCGGCCAAGTACGGGATCAAGGTTATTGCGCTGTCGAAGGAGATCCGGACGATCCAGATGTACGCGCCTCCGGCGAAGAGCTTTGTGGCCATTGAGCCGCAGTACAACCTCTCTGATCCGTATGACAAGAAGGTGTGGCACAACCAGGACACAGGGATTGTCTACCTGAAGCCCGGACAGTCCACCACGTGGCACGTACAGTTTGCCATCTATGAGTTGAAGTAACAGTTGAACGTCTAGTTTTTGTCTGGAAACACGTTCTGAATGGGCCGCATCCAACTGCCCGCGTCTACTGACCGAGGGGTGTGGCCCATGTACGACATGAAGAACCTGAAGAAGCTAAAGAACCTGGAAGCCGGTGCGCCTGAGGCGATCAAGGCGTTCTGGGCATTCGATAAAGCAGCCATGGCTCCGGGAGCCATTCCGGGCAAGTACAAGGAAATGATGGCTTTGGCTGTGGCTTTGACGACGCAGTGTCCCTATTGCATTCAGATTCATGCCGACAAAGCACGAGAAGCGGGCGTCACCAGCCAGGAGATTTCCGAGGTTGTAGCGGTGGCGGCTGCGCTGAGGGCTGGCGCGGCTATCACCCATGGCACGCATGCGCTCAAGGACGAATGAGGCACCTCCTGTACAGGTAATACAAAACTATGACTTAGCCCTCGGCTGACCTTTGCAACAATGTCGGTATGAGTCAGTATCCGGTTGTAATTCAGGGCGGGATGGGCGCGGCGGTTTCCAATTGGCGGCTGGCGAGGGCTGTCTCGCATACCGGGCAGCTTGGTGTGGTTTCCAGCGTAGCATTGGACACGATCCTGGCGCGGCGGTTGCAAGACGGCGATCCCGATGGACACATGCGCCGCGGATTGGCCAAGTTCCCCTTCCCTGAGATGGCTGAGCGCATTCTGGCGAAGTACTACATCGAGGGCGGGCGCGCTGCTGGCGTACCCTACAAGCTGATTCCGATGCAAGCGCGAGTGAACTCACGCGAGGGTACCGAACTGCTCGTGGCCGCCAACTTTGTGGAAGTCATCCTGGCGCGCGAAGGACACACCAATCCAGTCGGCATCAACTGCATGGAGAAGATCCAGCTTCCGCTGCTGGCTTCGCTTTACGGCGCCATGCTGGCCGGAGTTGGATACATCCTGATGGGCGCGGGAATTCCGCTGAAGGTTCCGGGCGTGCTGGACGCGTTTGCCTTGGGCGAGGCGGCGAGTTATCCGTTGAACGTTACGGGCGCGCAAGCCGAAGACGACTGCATGATGCGCTTTGATCCGCGCGAGTACTTTGGCGAGAATGTGCCTAAGCTGGAGCGTCCGATCTTCCTGGCGATTATCTCCTCGAATACCTTGGCGACCACCATGGTTCGCCGTTCCAACGGTAAGGTGGACGGTTTCGTGATTGAAGGCCCCACGGCCGGTGGACATAATGCGCCGCCTCGCGGGCAGCAGGTTCTGAACGAGCGCGGCGAGTGCGTGTATGGCGAACGCGACCGCGTGGATCTCGATAAGATCCGGCAGATTGGGATTCCTTTCTGGCTGGCGGGCGGATTTGGTACGCCCGAGAAGGTTGTGGAAGCGTTGGAGTTGGGTGCGGCGGGCGTGCAGGTAGGCACGATCTTCGCGTTCAGCGAAGAGTCTGGTTTGCGCGAGGAATATAAGCGCGAGTTGCTGAAGAAGATCCTGCGCGGCGAGTCTTCGGTCTTCACCGACCCGCTTTCATCACCGACTGGATTTCCGTTCAAGGCGGCACAGCTGGAGGGCACAAGCTCCGAGCCGGAAGTTTACAGCGCTCGCAAGCGTATTTGCGACGTTGGCATTCTGCGCGAGTCTTATCGCACCCCGGAAGGCAAGATCGCCTACCGCTGCTCCGCGGAGCCGGAAAATGTTTACGTTGCCAAGGGCGGCGTGTTCGAAGAGACCGCGGGACGCAAGTGCCTGTGCAACTGTCTGCTGGCTGACGTGGGCATGCAACAGATTCAGAAGGACGGAAGCATAGAGCCCGGACTGGTTACTACGGGAGACGACTTGAGCTGCGTGAAACCATTCCTGGCCGAGGGCAAGGATTCGTACCATGCGGAAGAGGTTGTGAAGTCGCTCATGAGCCAGGTGCCGGCGCACGCTGCGCAGGTCCAGCAGGTACCGCTTTCAAGTACCCAGGAAGTTCTGGACGTTGTGCGTTCGTAGATAGAATTCTCGTGTCACTCGCGTCCCCCGGCTACGGCCGGGGGATTCTTTTTGCTATGTTCGGCGAGTGTGCGACTGCCGGACGCAATTGGCGAAATGGGCTTCCATCATCGGCAAAGTGCGCTGCTCATCCCATGACTCGATTGCAAACTGCGTTGCCTGCTGGCCCATGCGAGCTAACGTCTGCGGGCTTGCGGCAAGTTCGTTGATGGCACTGCAGAGGAGTTCACCGTTCTCGGGTTCCACGACCAGTCCTGCGCCGGAGCGCAACACCGCGCGGGCAACTTCGCTGCCGGAGTTGACCGAGGCTATCACGGGGCATCCTGCCGAAAGAAGAGTCACGGTTTTAGAGGGGAATACGATGTCGCTGACGACACGCTGCTGTGTGATGAGCGCGATGTTGGTGGCGGCAAGCATGGCAGCGAACTCATCGCTCTCCAGCAACGGCAGGAAGAGCACGTTGCTCAACTTCCGTGCGGACGCCTTGGTTTCCAACTGCGCGCGCATGGCACCATCGCCAACGAATAGATAGCGGATCTCATCGCGGTCGCGCGACCGCTCGGCAGCCTGCAAAATGACGTCGAGGCCTTGCTTGACTCCCATGTTTCCGGAGTGCGAGATGATGAGCTTGCCAGTCAGACCATACTTCTCACGAAAAGCGGCACCATCCCTGCGCTGGCGCAGAGTGTAGAGCGAGGCGTCGGCGCGTGGCGGAAAAAGTACCACCTTGGATTCGTCAATTCCCTTCTGCACGATTCTTTGGCGCATACCTTCAGTGAGGGTGGAGATCAACGCGGCATTTTGATAGGAACGCCATTCAACGTTGTAGAGAAAGTCGGTAAGGTGGCCGCGTTGCATCATGCCCAGTTCGACGGCGGCGTCAGGCTGGAGGTCTTCCACGTCGAAGATGTATGGCACGTTCCAGAGGCGGCCCAGAGTGGAGGCCGTGAGTCCGAGTCCGAGGGGTGGAGAGACGGCGAAGATGAGATCCGGCTTTGGCGAGGCCAGTGCACGGAAGAATGAACCGGCAAGAAATGAGGCCTCGTGAAGCACCCGCTTCTTCGTGCTCAACTGCTGCGGTACAAACATCCACGAGCGGAGGATGCTGACTCCGTTGCGCTCTTCACGCTGGATGAGTTTGCCACGATAGGCGGACGGCACGCGCCACTGCGGATAATAGGGCGGGCCGGTGCAGATAGTGACCTGGTGACCTCGCGCGGCTAGATATTCGCAGCGCCTGATGTTGAAGGCAGCGATTCCAGTTTCGTCAGGCCAGTAATTGATGCTGAGGACAAGTATGCGCAAGGATTCGGCAGTTCCTGTGAGTGCGTTGAAAGATGAGTGTTCATTTCATAGTACCGGATTCACAGGCGACGGCGCGAGGCGACTAGGAGCCGATGAAGCGTGCGTAGAGACTGCGCGCCACGCCGATGTCGGTAGTTCCCTTGATAATGGCGCGGCCGTCTGGGAAGAGCGTCATCTCGTAAGGCTCGCGGAAAAACTTAAGCACGTATTCGGTGTATCGAACCTGACCGTGAGGCGCAAGGCGGGCCTCCAACTCAGCAAACTGAATAGGACGGTGGCGCTCGTGAATCTGTACGGAGTTGCGTCCGCAAAGAGAGATGTGAGGATGAGCTCGCCCGGCGAGATACGTGAACTTGCGCTCCTGACAAACGCTGCAGCCCTCGCGAGGATGGTCGGCACGAATCTCAGAGCGGTCATTGTGCCATGCATCAAACGAAAGCAAGGTACGGCGCATTTCCTTGCGCGCGCCGACGAGGAACTTCATGGCCTCGGTGACAGAAGCGGACGCAATCAGATTTACTGCCGAGTTCAGAATGCCGCTGGTGTCGCAGGTCTCCACCACGCCGGAGGGCGACTGCGGAAAAACGCACGCGAGACAGGCGCTCTCACCGGGCAGGATGTTCATGGAAACGCCGTAACTGCCGACGGCGGCGGTGTAGATCCAGGGGCGACCTTCACGCACGGCGTAGTCATTCAGCAAGTAGCGGGTTTCGAAGTTGTCGGTGCCATCAAGAATGAGATCGGTTTCTTCGAGCAGTTCTTCGCAGTTGCCGGGAGTCAGGTCTTCGACGTGCGCTTCAACAGTGACGGTGGAGTTGATCTGCTGCAGCTTGCGCTGCGCGGCGATAGCTTTGGGAAGCGACTCGGCGGCATCCTGCTCATCGAACAAGACCTGCCGCTGCAGGTTGCTCGGCTCGATATAGTCGCGGTCGATAATGCGCACATAGCCCACTCCGGCGCGAACCAGCAGCGAACTGAGGACCGATCCGGTGGCTCCGCAGCCCACGATGGCGACGCGGGAAGCGCCGAGCTTGCGCTGGCCTTCCTCCCCAATGCCGGGAAAGAGGATCTGCCGCGAATAGCGTTCTTCTGCGTTCAACATGACTTCCATCATATGCGAAGCAAGCAGTGGGAGCGAGCGCACCCTGCAGTGGGACTCGCCATTGGAAAGGTTCTGGTAGAACACGTTATGCTCATGATAGAAGTTCACGTCTCAGGAGTACTCGAAGACATTGGGGATGGAGAATGCTTAGGTCCGTTTTCTTGTTTGCGCTGCTCACTTGCGCATCATTGATGTTTGCGCAGGACAACTATGAGATTCAGGTGTACGGCAGCGAGACCGTTCCGGCAAACTCGACCATGTTTGAGTTGCACAGCAACTGGACCGCCGATGGTTCGCACGCTGTGGCCGGGAGTCGCTATGCAGAGGATGGCACAGTCCCCACGCAACATGCGATCCATGAGACGCTGGAGATCACGAATGGCTGGAATGACTGGTTTGAGACCGGCTTCTACATCTTCACCAGCGACAATCCCGGCTTCGGCTATCGATTTGCCGGCAGCCACATTCGCCCGCGGGTGCGCGCTCCAGAGAGCTGGCATCTTCCTGTTGGCCTCAGCCTCTCCACGGAGATTGGCTACGTGCGTCCACGCTACTCGGCGGATACCTGGACGTGGGAGATTCGCCCCATCATCGACAAGAAGATCGGGCGCACGTACATGGCATTCAATCCAGCGCTGGAACGTTCCTGGCATGGGCCCAGCGTGAACAAGGGCGTGGAATTCTCACCGAATGTAAAGGTGAGCTATGACATGATTCGCTGGCGCCGCAACCACCGCCAGAACGCCGTAAGCGTGGGAGTGGAATACTACGGGAGCTGCGGTCCAGTTACGGGCTTCGATCCTGTGCGCCAGCAACAGCAGCAGTTTGCGCCGACTGTCGACGTTGATGTGTCGGAAAACTGGGAATTCAACTTCGGAGTTGGCATTGGCACCACAGCCTCGACTGATCGCCTGATTTACAAGGCTATTCTGGGCCGCCGCTTTGATTGGAAGCGCCAGAAGACAGCAGAGCGAGGTGAGTAGGCGAGCCGTCTAGAATTTGAGGACAATGCAAAGCGGCGAAGCTGTTACGCCTCGCCGCCCTTTACCCTGATTGATCATCCGTAGAGTTTAACGACGCTCGCCACCGCCGGCATGGCCTCCCCCGCCGCCATGGGATCCGCCACCGCCGCCGTGAGAGCCACCGCCGCCACGCGCCTGGCTGTTACCGCCGCCATGAGAACCGCCACCTCTTTGCGCTGCGGCATGACCTGCGCTGGGACGTCCGCCACCAGAATGTCCGCCGCCGTTCACGCGAGCCCCGCCACCAGGACCACCGCGTGCTGCGCCGCCGCGGTACCCGCGATTTGCTGCAAAACCCCCGCCGCCGTGATAGCGTCCTCCGCCATCCCCGTTGAAGCGATGACCGCCCCAGCCATGGCCATAGCCCCAGCCAGCCCATGGGCCCATACCTAAAAAGATTCCGTTATAGAAGTATCCCGGCCCATAAAACCCCATGGGTGCGCAGGCATATGGCGAGTAATCGTAATAGCCATAGGAGCAGACGGGTTGCACACCTATGTTGACGACTAGCTGTGCTTGAACCGCTGGCACCAACGCCAGTGCGATCAACAGCGTCGTGGTACCGATGAAAACCTTGAGTCCGCGCATCTGTGTCCTCCTGCTTCTTACCTACGCTCCCACTCTAGCGGTAGGAATTGTCCCCGTCTGAGCAATTGGGCTCACATGCTTTGGTTCATGCGGTCGGGGCAGAACAGGCAAGGAAGCAGAACTGGATTTGGGCGACATTTGTTTTGGAATGGTCAATTTTGCTCAGATCGGAATAGCCCGACGAGAGTACACAAGAGGATATCCGGTGAAGGATATGCCAGTGAAAGACTCAGCCGAGGTACACGACTTTGAGGAGAGTTCGAAATGAGCACCTTGCCAAATAGAAAATCAGCAGGAATGCCACTCGCCGAAGTCATTGACCGGGCGAAACAGGGCGACGAGGAATGCTTCAAGGCTCTTTACGATCTTCACAAGAGACGTGTGTACTCGATCTGCCGCCGCATGATTGGGAACGTGGAGACGGCGGAAGATCTCACACAAGATGCTTTCCTTCTGCTCCACCGCAAGCTTGCAACGTTTCGAGGCGATTCAGCTTTTTCGACATGGCTGCATCGACTCACGGTAAACATTGTTCTCATGTACCTGCGCAAGGGGCGGCTGTCAGAGGTCTCGCTTGACGATACGCTGGACCCCACCCAGGAGACAGGTGCGCAGCGAGACTATGGGATCGAGGACCTCTCGCTCTCCGGATCGATTGATCGAATCACATTGGAACGCGCCATCGAGAGCTTGCCTCCGGGCTGCCGCATTACATTCGTGCTGCATGACATAGAAGGGTATGAGCACAACGAAATCGCCGAGGTGCTCGGGTGTTCCGTGGGCAACAGCAAGTCGCAGCTGCACAAGGCACGCATCAAGCTGCGCGGCGTACTGTATGAGAGTCGCGCCCTGCACACCGCTCGGACCGACAACGCCCAGCAAGGTACACCACAAACTGGAACAATTCGCTCTCTTGAAATTCCAACAGGCCGTCAGAATCGCGCGGCGGCCAGCGCCGCCTAAGTCGGACGCTATCAATGACCCTGCTTGAACCGCTTGATGTTTGGAAATGGTGGCCAGGGAGGGAGTTGAACCCCCGACACGCGGATTTTCAGTCCGCTGCTCTACCAACTGAGCTACCTGGCCATCCTGAATGCACCGGAAAAGTGCTTACGGAAGGGGTTCCAAGAAACAACTGTTGCTTGCTGGAACGAGTTTTATTATAGCAGCCGACTTTCACTTGGCAAACCGGTACTGTGGATAATCGGAACACGGCACGCGCTCAGAACAGGTCAGCGAATCGCCCTGCCATCATCACGGCAGCGCAGTGGTTCGCGCCAAACCAGTAGGGCAGTTCGCGATAATCATCCAATTCGAAGAATGCAAGGTCAGCATCCTTGCCGGCCTCCACGCTTCCCTTTCTAGCGCCCAGTTCGAGGGCATGTGCGCCGTTGATGGTAGCTGCCGTGAGCGCCTCTTCGACGGTCATCTTCATCTGCGTGCACGCCAGTGACAGCATCATCGGCATGCTGATGGTTGGCGACGTCCCGGGATTGTAGTCCGTAGCCAGAGCCACGATAGCACCAGCATCGATCAGCTTGCGCGCAGAGGGATACTTTTTGGTGGAAAGAAAGTAGTTTGCTCCGGGCAAGAGCGTTGCCACTGTATCACTGGCGGCTAGCGCTGCAATGTCCGCTTTCTCAAGACAATCCAGATGGTCTACCGATGCGGGCTTGTGCGCGAGAATGGCCGCAAGGGGAGTGTTCGTCAACTGGCCAACGTGCACTCGCGAACGCAAGCCCTGCTGCGCGGCCTCGTGCAGGATGCGATTGGTCTGCGCCAAGGTAAATGCGCCGCGCTCACAGAAGACGTCCACATAGTGCGCGAGCTTTTGCCGCGCGACTTTCGGCAGAACCTCGGAGCAGAGCAAGTCTACGTACTTATCCGAATGCTGCTTGAACTCCGGCGGAGGCACATGGGCGCCGAGAAAAGTTGCCACCACGGTTCCCTGCCACTCGGAGGCAGCGCGGCGAATGGCTCGCAAACTCTTAAGCTCGGAAGCGGCGTCGAGGCCGTAGCCGGACTTTGCCTCCAAGGTGGTGGTGCCCTGCGACTGCGCCTGCCGCAGCGCCGAGTAAACATGATCGGCCAGCGTGGCCTCGCTCGCCTTGCGAACATCATCAATGCTGGCACGGATTCCGCCGCCTGCCGCGGCGATCTCCTCATAGCCCGCTCCAGACGTGCGCTTTTCAAAATCGATCAGGCGGGGCGCGACAAACGCGGGATGGGTATGCGAATCGACAAATCCCGGGAGCACGACCTTGCCGCGGCAATCGAGTTCCACCACCTCGGCGCGATGCTCGCGCAGCCACGGATGCCGCAGCACCTCGCGGGACTTGCCTACGGCAACAATCTGGCCGCCGCAGATCAGCACGGCCGCGTCTTCGATGAGGCCTATCTCGCGCATGGCCTTACCACGACGCGGCAGAACAGTTGCAGCCGGAGCGGCGCCGGTTGCCGCGCTGCTCATGGTCACCAGTTGCGAGAT
>Ga0181528_10000345_pt1 | contig 36171 bp, 25 predicted proteins | sample PEATcosm2014_Bin_47_FD_119742 | JGI IMG/M metagenome (GOLD analysis project Ga0181528, IMG submission 119742) | Peatland microbial communities from MTU Mesocosm Facility, Houghton, MI, USA - PEATcosm2014_Bin10_10_metaG | ecosystem: Environmental > Terrestrial > Soil > Wetlands > Peat | place...
GCTATCAAATGCGCCGCCAGCGTCCATCCACGCCGGACCATGAACCGGAATCCGAAGACGAGCCGGACTTCGATTCAGCCGGACAAGATGGAGGAAATGCATGAGGCAATCTTGCGGTTTTGCGATTCAAAATGGCGCGTCAGTGAATCGTCTCCTGTGTTTTCTGAATCTTTCGTATCATAGGGTTCGAGCGGAGATACATGGACGAGCCACGTTCTAGTAAACGCCACAGGAGAAGGAAAGCGCATGTCTGCAATAATCTCCCCCATTAAGCTTTCGCAGTTCGGTGTGATCGGCCTTGGAGTGATGGGCCAGAACCTCGCGCTGAACATCTGCGATCACGGACAAAGCGTCGCGGTCTGGAACCTTGAGCCCGAGTGGGTCGAGCGTTTTGTCTCCGCAAACCAAGGCAAGCAGATTGCCGGTAGCCTCGACCTGGCCCAGTTTGTCCGTTCGCTGGAACGCCCCCGCCGAATGCTGATGATGATCAAGGCCGGCGATCCGGTGGACCAGATGCTGGCGCGCATCGCGCCCTTGTTGGAAGAGGGCGACATTGTCATCGATGGTGGAAACTCCTTTTTCAAAGACACTCAGCGCCGTGAAGCGGCGATGCGGGCTCGAGGGCTGAACTTCTTCGGCATGGGTGTTTCCGGCGGCGAAGAAGGCGCGCGCAACGGTCCTTCACTGATGCCCGGCGGAGACGAAGGGGCCTATAAGCACGTTCAGAAGACGCTGGAATCCATTGCAGCGAAAACCTCCTCCGGTCCCTGCGTCACCTACGTTGGCGCAGACGGTGCCGGGCATTTCGTCAAGATGGTTCACAACGGCATCGAGTATGGGGACATGCAGTTGATTGCCGAGGCTTACGATCTGCTGCGCCACTCGCTGGGCCTCGCGGCGCCGGAGATTGCGGAGGTATTCGCCCAGTGGAATCGCGGCCCTCTAGCGTCTTATCTCATCGAAATCAGCGCGGAAATCCTGACCGCCGTTGATCCTGAAACTCATAAGCCGCTGGTGGATGTCATCCTCGACAAGGCAGGGCAGAAGGGAACTGGGAAGTGGACCGCGCAGATTGCTCTCGACCTGGGAATTCCTATCCCAACCATCTCTGCTGCGCTGGATGGTCGCGCCCTCTCCAGCATGAAAGCTGAACGCGTGGTTGCCAGCGCGCAGTATGGACGGGTTCCGTCCCGCTATACCGGAGACAGCGCCCAACTGATCGCCTCCATCCACGATGCGCTTTATGCCAGCAAGATCTGCTCCTATGCGCAGGGCATGAGCCTGATCGCCGCCGGTGCGCACGAGTGGAACTGGAAGATCAACTTGCGCGAGATTGCCCGCATCTGGAAGGGCGGCTGCATTATCCGGGCGCTTCTGCTGGACCCGATTATGCAGGCATTTGACCGCCAGCCCTCGCTTCCGAATTTACTGCTCGACGCCGATTTTCAGTCTCGTATTACCGCCGCCGCTCCGGCCTGGCGCAAGGTTGTCGGAGTTGCGGCCTCTCTGGGAATTCCCACTCCCGCTTTTTCTGCATCGCTGGCTTACTTTGATGCGTACACCGCAGCTCGGCTTCCGCAAAATCTTACCCAAGCCCAGCGCGATTTTTTCGGCGCGCACACTTATCAACGCGCTGACCGTCCCGAAGCGGGCTTTGTCCACTCGGATTGGAATGCTCTGATTCCCAGGAGTAGCCGATGACGACCGTTATTGAAGCTGCAGTTGAGCGGAGGTTAGAGCGTCCGGCTCTTCCCTTGGGCGACCCCTGTACTCTGGTGATCTTCGGTGCCAGCGGAGACCTTACCCGGCGCAAGTTGATTCCAGCCCTCTATAATCTCTGCGGCGTGGGCTGCATGAATACGCGCTTCGAGGTTGTCGGCACTGGGCGAACCCAAATGACCGACGAACAATTTCGCGAATCCATGCACGAAGCCGCGAAAACCTCAAAGGACGTTCGCGGATTCAGCGAGGAGAAATGGGCGCACTTTGCCAAGCGCCTTCGCTACATTACCGGCAATCCAGCCTCTCCCGATTTTTATTCCGAACTGCGCTCGTTTCTCGAACAAATGCGCCGCGATGGGTCGAGTCCAAACACGTTATTTTACGTTTCCACTCCCGCATCGTTCGCAGGAGAGATTGTCTCCGGCCTGCAGTCGGCGGGGCTCAATCAGGGTGACAGGGGATGGTCCCGCATCATCCTGGAAAAGCCATTTGGCCGCGATCTTGAATCCGCCCGCACACTGAACGAAGCCGTCCTCAAGGTTTTTGACGAGAAGAACGTCTATCGCATCGATCATTACCTTGGCAAAGAGACGGTGCAGAACATCCTGGTCTTCCGCTTCGCCAACTCCATCTTTGAGCCGGTCTGGAATCGCAACTATATCGAGTACGTGGAAGTCACCGCCGCCGAAACCCTCGGAGTCGAGCGCCGGGCTGCGTTTTATGAGGAAACCGGTGCGTTGCGCGACATGGTGGCCAATCACATTCTTCAATTGGTGGCTCTCACCGCCATGGAACCGCCCGTCGCTTTCGATGCCGATTCCGTACGCGAACAGAAGGTGCAGGTCTTCCGCAGCATCCGTCCGATGACGTTGCAGGACGTGGCGGCCAATACCGTCCGCGGACAATATGGACCGGGCCGCATCGGCGACCTAGCTGTCCCGGGTTACCGTGAGGAACCGGGTGTCAAGCCTAACTCAACTACGGAAACCTACGCTGCGGTTCGCCTCAACGTGGAAAACTGGCGATGGGCGGGTGTCCCATTCTATCTGCGCACAGGCAAGCGGCTGGCGAATAACGTCACCGAGATCAAGGTGCACTTCAAGCGAACTCCGCAGGCGCTTTTTGCCGGGACGGACACCGGAACCTTTGGCCCCAATGTCGTCAGCCTTCGCATTCAACCCGATGAGGCAATCTCTGTTTCTTTTGGCGCCAAGCGTCCTGGTACTCATATGGATACCGTACCCGTAATGGCCAAGTTTTCATACGAGGACGCGTTTGGCAGCAACACGCCGGTCGCCTATGAGACTCTCATCCTCGATGCCATGCGTGGCGACGCCACGCTCTTTACCCGCCGCGACGAGGTTGAGGCGGAGTGGAAGATTATTACGCCCATTGAAGAGGCGTGGGCGCAGCTTCCACCTCCATCTTTCCCGAACTACGCCGCCGGCTCTGAGGGTCCGGTGGAGGCAGCAAAATTACTGGGGGACTCCGGCCATCGCTGGATGTCGATGGCGAAGCTAGACATGGAGATAGTCGATGCCGCCTGAGCGCTTCCATTTGGCACAAGCCGAAATACTGGTTGGCGCGGATATCGATGAGACCGTCCGCATTGCCGCCGGACAATTTACCGCGCTGGCGCGCAAACTGGCCGCCGAAGGCAAGCCTTGCAACGCGGCTCTTTCCGGAGGCAGCACCCCGCGCCGTCTCTTTCAAGTGCTGGCCGCCGAGCCTTTTGCCAGCCTCGTCCCATGGAATTTCATTCACTTTTACTGGGGAGATGAGCGCAACGTTCCACCCAGCCACCCGGACAGCAATTACTCGATGGCGCGCGAGCTGCTTCTCTCCCGCGTTCCCGTCCCGCCCACGCATATTCACCGCATCCCAACCGGAGATGGCACTGCCATCGAGGCTGCGGATCTCTATCAGCGGACCTTGCGGGAGAATCTGCCGATGTGTAACGGGCTACCGCGCCTCGATTACAATCTCCTCGGACTAGGCACGAATGGACACACTGCTTCGCTGTTCCCTCATTGCCCTACTCTTCACGAGCAGCAGCGCCTGGTGGTAGCCGATCACGTCGAAGAAGTGAGCTCCTGGCGGGTAACTCTGACCGCGCCGGTCCTCAACAACGCCGGACAGATCACCTTCCTCGTCACCGGACCGGACAAAGCCACTGTAGTGAAAAAGGTCATCGAGGGTCCACGCGATCCTGAATCTGTTCCGGCGCAATTCATCGCACCCAGCGCTGGGGTCCTGACATGGATACTGGATGTTGACGCCGCTGATCTGCTCACTCGCCCCGTCGCGCAGGGTTCACGTCCGGCGCCAGCCAAGGCGCACTCGGGCGAGTAGTCAGAATTCCACAACTTTCAGCCCGCGATGTTTGACGTTCGGGTTCATGGCTGGTTACAATCGATTTGTAAATCGCCAACGGCGCGCCAGCGCCGCGACATTCCTCAGTAGCTCAATGGCAGAGCATTCGGCTGTTAACCGAAGGGTTGTAGGTTCGAGTCCTACCTGAGGAGCCATTAAATCAATAACTTACAAATTCCAAAAACAGAACTTCACCGCATTTGGATTGAGAATGTGTCGAAACGCTCGTGGTGCAGTTGTTCTATTGTTGATTTGATCGCGACCGGTTGCTGCCGATCCTGTGAGCATAGAGCCGGTCGGGGCTGACGTCAGCCATCCTCATCCCCTTTATTAGCGCTGGCATAGCAAGAACCTCTGGCGATTCTACCGAGTGTTATAGTGGTGAATCTTGCAATAAACATGGGGCCGGAGACCACGTCGGATCGACTGCCATGGTTACGGTCGAGGTGCGCATGGCCACACAAGTAGAAGACTTCGTTGTCGGTTCACTGATTCGGGTTCGGAACCGCGACTGGGTTGTTCTTCCCTCCGACGAAAACATAATCAATCTGCGCCCCCTGAGCGGGAGCGAAGCAGAAGTCTGCACCGTCCACCGGATTCTTGAAGGCCACCAGGTTCAATTCGCTTCAACTCGCTTCTCCGAAGAGGACAACCGCGGCTGAGCCAACGAGCGCTCCTGCGGTGGGAGGGACGATGGCACCCCAGAGCACAAAGGAAAGTAGCCCTCTGCGGCCGGGGAGCGCGCGGTCAAGGTGAAAGTGCCGGAAAGCCCACGCAGGCAGCAGACCCTGCAGCAGATTTGCAGGAAGGTAGCCAATTACACCCAACGGCCCAATTCCGGCCATGGCATTACTAGCCATTGGGAAAAGCGTCGCGGCCAGCACTCCCCAGCCGCCAAACCAGATTCCTCGGGTAATTAGCACTATCAAAGCCGGCCAAATCGCACTGAAGCCATGCCCAAGCTTCCATGACCAGGTTCCCAACGTCCCCAGCAACACACCCCAAACACACAGGATAAGCAGCGTCAGAAGTCGTCGTCTGAGCAGGGAGCTCGAGGCTATTGTTGCTAGGGAGAATCTAGAATCGGGCATTGTCGGCATGATATCCAGAACCAATAGGGTCAAGCAAATCTCTGGTGGAAGACTGGAATCGTGGCACGTCCAAGGAGCAAGCGAGTGCAGTCGCTACATGGCGACACCTCGTTAAATTGCTTTCATGGAACGAGCAATCTGCACTGACCTGCCATCAGCGTACGCCAAATCCGAATGGTCCCGTCTTTGCCCCGCCGAAGATTGCATGGCAAGCGCTGCGGGTAAATTCGATGGTGGTGCGGGCGTTGAGGGGAAGATTCCGGCTGATGGCGAGCTTCGCAATCCCATGGACCAACGACCAGGCCAGCCAGGCAAGAGGCAACGGATCGCCGGTCGGAAGATCCCCGGACTTCTGTCCAGCGCCGATACACTCTTGCAAAACTGCAAAGGCATTTTGCCCGGCGGCCTGGCGCTTTTCGTGCGCAAGCATGGTCTTGGGCAGATCGAACATCACCAGGAAATGCTGCGGCCAACGCAGGGCAAACGCCACATAACCGCAACCGCACTCCTGCAGTTGCTCCCGGGGCGAATTGGCCCGGGCCATTTTCTTCCGCATAGAGATCGTAAGCCGGTCGAATCCCTCCGCGGCGACCTCCGCGAGCAGTTCATCCTTACTGGCAAAGTGGCGATAGGGCGCATTGTGTGACACCCCGGCACGGCGGGCGACCTCGCGCAGTGTGAATGCGCGAGGTCCGACCTCTCCGATCAGAGTGACAGCGGCGTCAAGAAGGGTTTTGTGAAGATTTGCGTGGTGGTAAGGCTCGCGTAGCGTCATATCCTTTTTTTATCAGATGATGTTGACAGAAGCAACTTTCGAGAGTTAGGTTAATGTTGTCAGTGTCCACATTGAAAGAAAATCGACAACATAAGAGGGATGGGGCATGGCAATCGGAATTTCGTACAGGCGGGCAAAATTGGCGGAGACATGGGACGCGATCGTGATTGGCTCCGGCATTGGTGGGCTCACCGCTGCCGTTCTGCTGGCAGTGCATGCAGACAAGCGCGTGCTGGTTCTTGAAAGGCATTACGCGGTTGGCGGGTTCACCCACACCTTTCATCGTCCGGGATACGAATGGGACGTGGGGCTGCACTACATCGGCCAGATGCAGGATGAGAGCTCCGCAGAGCGCTGTGCGTTCGAACACCTTACCGAGGGTAAGGTACAGTGGCAGGCCATGCCGGAGATATACGATCGCTTCATCATCGAAGGCCAGGCATTCGAGTACGCCGCCGGGTTGGAGCGTTTACGGGAAGGGCTCAGGCAGTATTTTCCCAACGAGGTCAGGGCTATCGACCGGTATATTGAGGCAGTTCAAGCGTGCAACCGCGCGAGCCGCCTTTACAACTCGGAAAAGGCGGTTCCGGCTTCGGCTGCGGCGCTGGCCGGGAGCGTGATGCGCGCGCCCTACATGCGTTGGGCAAAGCGCACCACGCGGGAAGTCCTCGAGGGGTTCACCAGTAACCGGGAACTGATCGGGGTGCTGACCGCGCAATGGGGCGACTACGGGTTACCGCCTGCACAAAGCAGCTTTGCCATCCACGCTGCGGTCGCCGGGCACTATTTCTCAGGGGCCAGCTACCCGGTAGGTGGGGCTGGTGTCATCGCAGCGGCCATGGTACCCCAAATTGAGGGCCGCGGCGGCGCAGTGGTTACCAGCGCCGAGGTAGCTGGCATTCTGCTCGAAGGCACCAAATCCACAGGTGTTCGGATGAACGACGGGCGGGATTTCCGCGCGACCATCGTGCTCAGCGATGCGGGCGTGGCGAACACCTTCGAGCGGTTGCTGCCAGCGAATCTACCCATAGTGGATTCGTTGCGAAGAAACCTGCGGAAGCTAACGCCTTCCACCGCGCACATAAACCTTTATGTTGGATTGTCGCAGAGCGATGCCGCGCTTGGGTTGCAAGGCACTAACCTTTGGGTCTATCCATCCTTCGATCACGATGCCAATGTGGAGCGTTTCGCGCGAGACATCCAGGCGCCGTTCCCGGGTGTATACCTGTCTTTTCCTTCAGCTAAGGATTCAGATTTTCAACGCCGTCATCCGGGAAAGAGCACTGTTGAGGCCATCTCTATGCTTCCCTATGCGGTAGTCGACTGTTGGGAAGAAACGCGCTGGAAGCGTCGTGGAGACGAGTATGAAGCTCTGAAGGAGAGGCTTTCTGAGCGTTTGCTCGCCGAACTGGAGCGGCAAGTTCCCTCCGTGGTTGGCAACATCGCTTATAGCGAATTATCGACGCCGCTCACAACACGCCATTTTATGAACTACGGACATGGAGAGATCTATGGCATAGCCTCCACGCCGGACCGTTTCCTGATGCGCGAACTCGGCACCAGAACGCCGATTCGCGGCCTCTATCTCACGGGGCAGGATGCGGCCAGCCTTGGCGTAGTGGGTGCCCTGTTTGGAGGAGTCATCGGCGCCTCGGCAGCAGCGGGAAGGAATTTCTTTTCCGTCGTATCGAAGCCACAATCCTTGGAGTAAAAGGCCCGGCATAAAGTTAGCCGGGCCAGGAAGTGCCAGTACTAGCGCTACTGGGTAGCGATCCAGGCCCAACTGGTGCGTTGCTGCGAGGCTTGGATGACCGGTGCTTGCGGAGTATAGCTGCCGCCGTTGACGATGGATGGGAACCATGGCGGAGAGAAACTACCACCGCCAGGAGCGGTCCAGGCGGTGAAGCGCCGGTCAAAGTAAGTATTCTGTGTACTCATGTTAGCGCCAAAGATGTTGGACTGAATCTGTCCCCCAACATTGGTGAATGTGTTGATGGAGCCGTTGACGAGGAATCCGCAGTTAGAACTGGTGCAATGTCCGCCGTTCGCCGTGGTTGCACCGACGGCCGCAAGGCTGCCATCGACTTCGAGGTTTTGGTTGGAGTACGGGCTCGCGAGAATAATGTTTCCCGAACTAGTGTAAACACCAAGGGTGTTGAGTGCGCTGGCAGTATATGAGGGATTGACGATTGTATCAGCCGTGTTTACGCTGACCGGTTCAACTGTATACAGCACGTCTCCGGTGATGTTGATGTCTCCAGAGCCTGCGATGGTCATCATCGTGTTGCTCTGAATCGCAGGCTTGCCCTGGCCGGGGCCGCTGAGTCCGGTGATGGTTCCATTGACGTAGATCATGGTGGAAGCAGTCAGGGAGCCGGGATTGGAGATCAGGTTACTTGGGATCCCGGTCAAGGTTTTGGTGGTGTTGCCCACTTTGAAGGTGGTCGTATTCGCCGCCTGATTTGTGGTGATCGTGGTAACGGTTGTTCCCTGGGTGATCGTATAGATCTGCGTGGGGTTGTTGTTTGAGTCGGTGCCGGGAGTCAACAGAATGGATGCGTTGCCCTGAACGTAGACTCCTCCTCCATAGCCTGCAGTGAGTCCTGATCCGGTTGCGGTTGCGGTGCCGAACGTGCTGCCGGAGTAGGGAAGGAATACGCCTGAGGATGCTCCGCCCGTGGGATATGGATTGCCGTTGATGTCCCTTAAATTAGCGTTGAGCTGTGCGTTGGAGGGAGCTGCGGGAGTGGCAGTGGAGCCGCAAGTGGCATTACCAGTTTCTCCGCAGCCGTATCCATCCACGGCAGCCCACAATTGGTTATAGCTGCTCGTTGGAAGAGGAATCGCGGCTTGACCAAGCTTCAAGCCCTGCTGGAACGTGACATTGACTCCAGGATAGCTGCTGGCAGTGGACGGGTTGCAGTTTCCACCGATCCAGTAATCGATATTTGCTTGATGCTGCCCTACGGGGTCAGTGAATATGAACGGTCCGCCGTTAGAGACCTGCCATGCGCCGTTGGTAAACGTGGGTCCACTGAAGGTGCCGGGAACCAGAGGCGCGTAACAAGGGGCGTAGTTGTCGATAAAGGCTCCATAACCTGCGAAGGTCGGAGGTGGGATGTCCTGCGAGGAGACGCTGATCATGAGGGTGCCGCTTTCCTTCGCGGCCGCGCGCTGCAAGGCAGTCCCTGTTCCGATGGAGCAAAGGGTGTAGTTGTAGCTGAAAACATACTTGGTTACCAGAGAGGAGCCGTTGACCGTGTTATTGGTGATGGTCGGGCTACCTGCGGCGGCGGCGAAGGAGTTGGTGCAGTTCGCGGTATCAGTAATGATGAACGAGCTTGGCCAGGACGAGCCAGCGGCACCGGAGTTTAGATGGCCTGCGCTGAATGAGCCGTAGGCCGACTTTAGATTGCTGAGTACAGTTGAGGGACTGGCTGACAGGGGCGGGTTCGTACAATTGGGGTCAGCCGCATTCGCTCCCCAGCCCAGGCAGGCGTAGGTGCTGACGGATGCCTTGAGTTGGTTGACGAGATACTGCCGTCCGACGTTCAGGCCGGAGTCCGCAGCGTAGTAAGAGGCGCGCGCGCTTCCGTAGTAGCCATTGATGAACATATCCGAGTTGACCGAGACAACCATGGTGAGGCCGAGGATTGTCATCAGGATGGTCAAGAAAAGAACCGTAATGAGCGCAATGCCACGCTGGTTCCAGCAGCGATCGGCGTTGCCGTATTGCGAGTTTTGCGGGAGTATCTCTGGAGTTAGTCTTTTCATGGGAGTGCTTGGTCGTCACTCATGCTCAGGTTGCGTGGATTAACCACGATTACCGTTCCTTGGACCTGGTATGGTCCGCCATCAAAAGTGTTGCGAAAAGTGTAATTAGCGCTGTAGTTAGGCGCGGTCCGAGCGATGATGGAAACCCGGACAGCTCGAATCAGGCTGAAATTCCAAGCTGCCGGAGTGGCTCCAATGCTGTAAGTGGAAGCTTGGTAATTGTAGTACGGAGTGTTGTAACCACTGGTCAGATCGCTATCCCAAATGGCAGCTCCGAGTTTGAAGCCGATAATCTGATCCATCACAACCGATGTAACTCCGTTCTGATTGCGGATCAACTGCCAGGGATTGTTGGGATCGGAATTGGCTGCAACGTAATACTGAATGGGCGAGAGTTTGATGATCCAGTCGCTAGAGCAGTAATTGGTTCCAAAATTGACGGTGGCTGGCGTTGGTGGTGTTGTGACCGGCGGGGGCGGCGGACAGGCCGGAGAAGTAGTGCTCCCCGAGACCGTTACTGAGGCGCGGTCGCAGGCCGTAATGTCCAGAGGATCATTGGAGAGGGTATTACTCCCGTCAATCTGAGTCTGATAAATACTGAGTGCGACGGCCTTGCTGGTAGCCGTGCCATTGGCAGCAAGGATGGCGGTAGTCATGATCTTGCCGTTGCTCGTGAGGAAGAGCAGTTGATCTCCAGCAACGAATTTTGCAGCAGTTTGTGCGGCCGTGAGCCCGCTTGCAGGTAGCGCGTAAACCGTGGTCGCAGATCCAGGAGAGCCGGCATAGGTACTAGGGCAACTGGTGGGACTGGCGTCGCCGGCTGCGTCGGTCGCATGAACCGCGGGGTAAAGGACAGGGTCTGCGCTGATGATATTCAGCTGATCAAAGCAGTTTGAACCGTACCCAGTGGTGGTGCTGTAGCAGGAACTGCCGACTGGAACCCAGTTATTCACGATCGTGACGCCGACTGGCCACGTGGGAATATTGATTCCTTGGAAGTATCCATTGCCGGCATTGGCGAGATCAAGTTGGAGCTGGGAGGAAACATTGCGTAAACCCAGGCTAAGTCCGACCTGTCCTTGCAGCCTCGTAGTGGCGACCTGCTGCTGATTAAAGAGGCTGAACGCAGCCCCGCCGACAACCAGGAAGATAGCCAGCGCAACCATCAGTTCTAATAGCGTGGTTCCGCGCTGGCGGCCTGTGCGACTGGGGATTGGAGTAAGCAAAGTATTCATTGGCGCACCAAGCTCATCTGGACGGAGACGCCGGGCTGGACGGACTTATCCGTTAGGGTGACCAGAACGGTGATGCGGCGAAGTCCTGTGATCGGAGTGTTGGCCTCTATAAGCCAACTGCGATGAAAGACCAGGTTGGAAGGCGCCGTGGTGGACGGGGTGGCATTGCTGCTGCCATCGGGGTTGCCAGGGATGACTCCTGCCGGTGAGTGATATGTAGTGTAGTAAGTAGCGACCCCTTCGCTCACGCTGGAAACAGTTTCCGCAAAGCACCCATTATTGGCGTTCGCGCAGCCGCCGCTGCTGTTTGTGAAATCGATGCTCACATCATCGAAGTAGTTGATGCTGCCTGGGGCCTCTCCGGTACAGGAGAGGCTGGCAGTTATTGGTGTAGTCAAGCTGCCTTCCGACGTGTTTCCGGAGGGTACGCAGATCGGCTGTGCATTCATGTTCCAGCGGTTGAGATCCTCGAGTTTCTCGGAAGCAAGGGCTTCCGCGATATTAATGTAGCGGGACTGGCGTCCTCGCGTGAGCATTACAGCGGCGAGGGCCGCCATGGCCGAGACGGCCACGACGAGAATAAACGTGGCGATCATGACTTCGATCAAGGTGAAACCGCGCCCGGCACGACGCCTATGGAGAGGTGATCTGAACATTGCCTACTCCTGTGACCTTGACGGTCTTGGTTGTCGATCCGTGGGCGAGAACGATGCTGAACGAGGCGGGAACCGTTGGAGTGCCAACTGTGGAAACGGTACCGCTTGGGTTGAGTGCGAAGGTGGTGGCGGAACTGATGGTAACGTCTGAGTTTGCGAAAGTAACCGCCGAGCCGACATTGACGTAGCCGGATGTGCTGCATGCAGGAGGAGTTCCAGTGACGGGTTCGGTTTGCACCTGGTACGAGTTGGCCGGACTCGCATTGATGGTAATCGTGAATGGGCAACCGACGGAGATGGCTTGGTAGCGGACAGCTTGAATGGCTCCCGCAAGCGAGCTGGCCGCAGAGCCGAGATGCATCATGTTGAGCATTTTGTTGATGCTGGGGATTGCCGTGGACATGACGACCACGGCTACGGCAAGCACGATGACAAGTTCAAGAAGTTTGAAACCCGCGGTGAGATGACGCAAACCGGTGCGATCTAATCTCGACCGAACAATTCCAAGATCGTGAACTGTCACCATAGTACCTCCTAAGATTTTGCCGTCCTGAGAGGTCGTGGGCACAAGGAACGGAGTTATGGGGGTAACTCCGTTCATTCGGAAATGCGAAAAGATCAATTCACAACACGGTGCTGCAGAAGATATCGAATCTTCTTTGGAAACAGAATCACTCTTACTTAATACAGCTTACGAATCAGTGCATGAAGAACCTCTTTGATCAATGCACCGCCAGCGAATCTCAAGTGAAATGCAGTATATTCCACCGGGGGATTACTATGAGCGAACAAAAGGGTAAGTCAGATTTCAACTAAAGCACAAGCAAGACGTGATATAGAAAGAGTTACTCTTCATACTTTGGTAATGAGGTCTGGTAACTGCGAGGAAAAGGAAGTAGTTACCGAGTGCACGAGAATGTTCCTAGGGGTTCGCCACGGATGTTCCTTCCGGTGGACATCGAATTTGATGAGCTGAAACCTGTCCGAAGACCTTGGCAGGGCGTTCCCAGTGGCAGGGTTTTATCCACAGCACCTCTATCGCAAACCACTGTTTTAGAAATAACCATCAGCCTTCCGAAGCTGGCGGACTGAAGTTGTTTTGGTGTTCACCGCGGGGACGAACTGGCAGGAATCAGTTGAAGACAGGCTCCCGCGCATCCTTTCTTACATCACGCATACTGGCATTCAAGTCTTGGCAGGCGACTGCCAAGTCACCGAGGTTCGCTGGCTTTTCTTAACCTACTTAATCAACGCATCGACCAGTGAGATCCAGTCGGAACCCAAGCTTCGGTAAGACGCCTCAAGAATGAACGATCCGGGAACTCAGCGCGATTCTGCACCGAGCACCTGGTGCATCATGAGCCGGGGTTGTGGGGTCAACATCCGAATAGCTATTCGACCGGGCACAATAACGGAGCGCGGTTTGGCCACATCTTCGGTTTGCTAACGCGATGTTCCTTTTGGGGCACGCACGGTTCTGGCGAAGCAGCTACGACCGAGTGTTCGTCTTATGGCGGCCAACATGTGCAACGATGAATTTCTCTTCCTGCTCGTCCAGGCAGAAATGAATTCGTAAACATGTGTCGGGACCACCTTTGCCAAGAGCCAAGTGTGGTTCTATTGACACCCGCTTGCCCTTATAAGATATCTCGTATTCGTCCGCCCACTTACCGGTGTTGGTCATGGACTCTCTTGGCTTGTAAACAAATCCCTTTGCTAGAAAAGCCCGCTCGAATGATCCCATCGGAGTTCTCGTCTTTCGAGACTGACGCCACGAAAGGCAAACCTCATGGATCGCCAACAGAGCTTGGTACACCTTCTTGTACTGCATGAATGGGGCTGCCCTGGCGGAATCGAGCGCGGAATCTTGCACGACAATGGTGTCTTTGAACTCTTCTTTCGCCACCGACACGGCCTCTTCGACGGACTGGGGATCCGCTTCGGATTCCCCCGGTGCGCTTTCAGCATCCGCAATTTCCGCTTCCCCTTGGGTTTGACGAATTGCACGAAAGTTCTCGCGTGCCAGTTCCAATCGTGACTTAAGAGATGCGTTAGCCTCAATCAGATCGTCGTTCTGTTTACGAAGGTCAGAGTACTCTTTATCCGCAAGTTCCAAAAGCTGGCTAAGGTCGCCGCTGGCCGCCGCCGCTTTCAATCCCTCCGTTTCGCTACGGCGTTCCTCTTGCAGATGTTCTCTGGCATCTGTTGTGACCGGGCCCGTTACGTACCTGAAGGCAGATATGCCCGCGAATTGGCGAAAAAGGACATCGGTAATCCCTCCACCGATTTGATTAAGTTTCTCAGGTATGTAAACCGGAGAATAAGGTGACTCGGCGAGGTTGAAATCCGGCCAATAGACGCGAACAGCGCCATTAAAGCACGAGTAGACCTTACTCACTTCGTCTGTGAGAGCAAATCCGGCCCATTTATCAGCAAGGTAGTAAGTTTCCGCAATTCCCGCGAGTCGATCCGCCAGCTCACTGGGATCAACCAGCCACTTACCGGAAACTGCTGTCCGGCTCACGAGGACGATTGGCAGACGTCTTGCAGACGAAAGAAGTCTGGTGGTAACGAAATTCTCTATGGATTCAGCTCTGATCACTCTCGGCTCCAGGGAGAGCCGCACATCACCGAAGAAGCATTCAAACTGCCGTAAGAGTGTGCCCACAAGTCGCGGTCTTCTCAGACTAAATTCCACGGGGGCAATCAGGTGCTGCGTGGAATCGAGAAACAGTTGAAGAGAAAACTCGACCACACCACCGAACTCACCAATTTCAATTCGGCTATTCCAAAAGAGGTTGCCGTCGTTATCATCTGGATACGACCAAGAGATGACAGTGTGACTGACTGTAGCATTGCCGGAGATGTCTCGCGTGACGATTACATCGTGATTGTGAACGGGCGAAACTGCTCCACCGGATAGCGGAAACGTGACCTGGATTGTCTTGCGGTTCGAATACCACTCTGAGATCCAGGAGGAAACGGTCTTCACGACATTTGCGCTCAGATCAGAAGACGTTGTCTTCTCGGAGCTGCCAATCTCGAATTGAACTGCATAGAGTAGCCGCATGGTTTTGGAGGAATAATTGCACTCTCTCGTCCCTGGGGACGAGCAATCAATGTACAGCTGTCGCATATGCACCTACGTCTGACTCCAGAGGTCAGGTTCGCAATTCTGCGTGCGGGTTCGTCATCATGTCGGAAATTGATGTCAACAGGAGCTTTACTTCAGGGGGTGGAGCTAAGCACAAGTTGCGATGTGCGTTGAGGAAGGGGAGCCATTTATTTCAATAATTTACAAATTCCCCCAATAAGAATTCACCGCATTTGGATTGCGAATGTGTCGATCCGCTCGGCCGATGCGACGGACGGTCACGTCATCGACTCGAATGCTGCAAACTACGCTTGGCTCCATGGGCAGTCGAATCTGATTGCCGCTAAGGCCGTTAATGCGTGGATCGCGATCAAAAAAATCGCGATCTCCTGGGACACATGGCTCTGTACAGCGATCAGGCGCGGACCTTCCATCGGGAACATTCCGCGTTGCGAGCGGACAGTGCCAAGGAGATTTCGAGTTGGCTCGATCCTACTGGGAAGAAACGCTGAGGGCGAGAAACTCCCGTCCAATTCACCAATTTCTTCCTGCGGGGCCGTAATTCCCGTTTTGGAACTGTCGAATTGATACTCCGTGCCCGTTCAGGAATAGTCTTGACTATGACCTCAGTATTAGCGTTAAGTACTTTGCACTGACGTAGAAGGTAGTTTGTTGGACCAGAGGCTTCCACCCATTAGGGTGATGTTGGCCTCAAACGCCTCACCCCCAGAGGCGGAAGGTGTGGGTTCCGCAGTACGCATATTGGATGGTCCTTTGGGCCCTTTAGGAAGATGAAGGTCTAGACATAAGGGAGCATTATGCGTAAGCCCTTAATTGCCATGGCATCTGCCGCGACAATACTGCTGGGGACTTCAGCCCTTGGCGGTATCGTCGCACCTGTAAGCTCTGATTTTTCTCCGCGAGAACGCTTCGTTTATAGCCACAGGCGGTACCGAGACGCTTGAGTTGTTATGAAGACGCTTGCTGAATATTGGTCGCTAAATCGCGTTATGGAAGCCACCTTGTAGTTTGGCTTCTGGTCACCGTGGGATGGGCCCCTAACCTGACAGCATCGCGTGTTATGCCGTTGGGTCTTTCGGCTAGCGTGAGCCGTCGGATAAGTCCTTTACTAGGAGGTAAAATGAAAAGATCGGTAACACTTGCCTTTGTGGTGCTCCTACTCATGGGTCTCGGTACAACAAGTGCGTTCGCACAAGCGCCGGGATGGACGCTGGGAGATTGGAGCACGAATGTTAACGGTAGTACATCCAATCCGCCTGGGCCTCCAGACCCCATACCAAGCGTTAATTACTCGGGCTTCAATTTCACGACGGGGCAGGGCTCACTTGTCTTCACTGTCAACAACGTGGGATCCAACTATGTCGGCGTATATCTGAATCCCTACTTTGACTCGGGGTTTGGCGACCTATCGACGTCATACGGATCAGTTGGGGGCACTACGCCCCCCGGAGTGACTTACCAACTTGATTGGGCAGCCCAGTTTGCGCAGAGTGGCACAATATGGCCGAACTTTGCGGGGAACACTCTGGATGGCTCGAATACGGTAGGGACTTACTCGGCGCCACCCAATGCGTGCTGCAGTGTCGCCCTGGCGGAGATTCTCGGCTTTACCGTTGGAGCAGGCACCCAGGAAGTCGTCACATTTACAACCAGCACCACCCAGCCTACAGGTGGATTCTATCTGCAGGTTACGGATAACGACTCGAATAACTCGCTTTATCTGACGGAAACGGCCACCAACAACAGCACCTCGTCAACGCCGGAGCCCGGTTCCATGCTTTTGATGGCATCTGGTCTCGGCGTGCTTCTGGCCAAAGGCAGGAGGTTCTTTGAAAGGAGGAACGCGGCGTGAAAACGAAATTTTTGTTACTACTTTCGTTAGCGATTCTGATCGCGCTGCCGTTATTTGCGACGACTCCGTGCCCGCCGTCGTCGCCGTGGCCGCCAGTGGCAGGTCCCGTGGTTAAGACCGTGCCGTGGGTTCCGCCTACGGCACCGCTATGCCTTATCACTCCCCATGACGCCATCAGCGGCAACCCGGTTCCTTCGCCGACGAACTATCTGAAAGCGACCACGGACAGCTCGGCGGCCTACTACTATTGGGATTACGGTGATGGCAGTCCGGCAATGTCATGGACCCAAGTTACAAATCCCTATGATATCGGAACCCCGCACACTTACGTTGGGACGACGGGGACGTCTTTCACGGCAACGGTTTATGTGAAGGATAATGCGACTCCGCCCAACATCAATTCGGCCAAGTACTATCTCACCATTCGCGATTCGAGTCTCCAGGTCAAGGGCAATCTAGCGATTGACGAGGCACTGTGGAATTTACATCGCGCAATGAACAGTCGTACCAATTCCGGGCCGACGATGTATGGATATTGGACCAACGGGTATCCCGTTGGCAGCAGCTATGTTGGAAACAACGCAGTGAACACCACGGCGTTCCTGGTGAATGGTCACGCCATGGATTCTGACCCGACCAACCCAGACCCGTATGCTGAAACGGCGATGCGTGGCCTGAACGGAGTGCTCAACTCACTGGCGATCACGCCAATTCCAAACAGCGTGACGAATGCGCGCGGCACCTTCAATCCCGACGGAAACAACAACGGGGTGGGAACGTACGTGAGTTGGGACGGTCAGGCGATGTACGAGGACGGTATGGTGATGGATATGATCGCCGCTACCGGCCAGCCTAATTTCGTTACGCAGGTGGGGGGCAGCGGGATTGTCAACCAGACCCTGCAGACCATTTTGCAGGATTTGTTTGACTATTACACGTATTGCCAAACCGTCGGACAAGGCAACTACAACGGCGGGTGGCGATACGGGTGTCTCTACCCCAATTCGGATAACTCAATCTGCCAATGGGCTGCGATTGGAATGATCGCGGCGCATGACCAGTTTGGTATCAATTTCCCCCCGCCGATCCCTGGCCCGGGTACGAGTCCGGTGCTGCTGGCCAATCAGGATTGGCTGAATTACGACTATTACAACGGTACGTTCGGATATACCGATCCTGGCTCCTATGCTTGGGGTCCATTCGCGGTGACGCCCTCGGGCATGGTGCAGTTGGTAATGAACGGGATGGGCAGAGGAACCCCGGGCGCTGATACCCATTGGGACCACGTAGAGGATTACATACGCGCTAACTTCGTCGCTGGTTCGTACGGCCCGTACGCTACTCCTCTCGGGTACTACTACGGGCTCTTCTCGTTCACCAAGTCCATGTTGCTCTATCCCGGCGGGTCTCTAACCCAGCTTTGCAACCGGGATGGGTTCCCCAGCAACAATCTGACAAATTGTGTCGACTGGTACAACGAGGATACCGCAACGGGTGGTGCGCTGGACGGCGTCGCCAAGACCCTCACCAACAGCCAGCAAGGGGAGGGCTTCTGGTGGTGTAACGAAATTGATGGTCCACAGTGCTATTTTGAGACTGCCTGGGCCACCATCATGCTGAACAAGACGGTGTTCAAGAGCGGTCTACCAGTGGCCGTGATCGATGCATCTCCGAGCACAGTGATCAACGGCGGCTCAGTTAACTTTACCGGAAAGAACTCCTTCCAGCAGGATTCCACCAAGAAGATCGTGCTATGGCAGTGGGATTTCAGCGGTACTGGGACCGGGCCGTTTACAGCTTCGGGAGTGAACCAGAATGGTGTGGTTATCCACACTACGTCCACAACATTCCCGGTAAGTTTCCCCGTGCGGCTGCAAGTGACGGATAACTCGACGCCAACTCCGTTGACGGCGATTACGACAATGACCATCACGATCACCAATCCGCCATTCCCGCCGACTGCAAATGCCGGTGGACCGTACAACATCTGTCCGCAGGCTGCGTACTTGCCGTTCTACCTGAACGGTACCGGCTCCACGGCAGCACCTGGCCACCTCACTGGTTCAAGCGACCCCAACAATTACATTACGAACTACGAATGGGATTTGTTGGGTAGCGGAACCTATGTGCTTTCTGGCTCAGGACTCTCCCAGCCCCGGGTCGATGATTTTTACGCTTCGCAAGGCTTGCTAGGGTCAGGGTCCAGTGTCCTGGTTGGCTTGCGTGTAACCGACAACAGCATGGCGTCCTTCGGCGCTCCGGCGAACCTGCAGGGTACAGCAACGGCTAACCTCCGATTGTTGACCGCGACGGATGAGCTATGCACGCACTGCGTCTTAAGTGCACAGGCTGTACCTCACGGTGCCGTACCCGGCACCCCCGGATACATCCAGCTAGTGTGGCTTGAGACGGGACAGGACCACTACAACATTTATCGGGGCACGGTGAATGGTGGACCGTACACGAAAATTGGAACGGTCAAAAACACCATCATGGGCACCGGTAAGTCAATGGGTTACACCGATAACTCGGCACTAACCGCGGGAGTAACCTACTACTACCGCATCGCCCCGGCGACCCTGGCAGACGTTGAAACCTGCCAGTCCAACCAGGCTAATGCGAGTGGATCGCTTCCCAAGGGAAGGTAGGCATCCACTCCACGCTAAGTAGTGTAAGCCCGCCAGTCGGCCAATGCGGCTGACTGGCGGGAACATTAGCAGAGCCGGAATTCAGTTGCACATAGAAGTAATCACAAGACCACAGGCGGGATACCGAGGACACACATGAAGGGCCATCGATTTGCCGTTTTGATTCTAGTTCTTTTCATTCTGTCAGCACTGGTTCAGGGTGCCGATGAAGCCAAGGGAGCTGAAGCAAAGAAGAAGCAGCCGGTCTTGGTGCTCTTGTACTCCCGATTCGACGACCACATCAATATCGGAGTAGGCGAGGACAGGCTCTTCCGGCTGCTCAACCTGGTCGAGAAGTTGCGAAAGGAATATCCGAGTTATCCGATCAGCGTGAGCTGCGAATTCTCCGGGACATTTGCCGAAGAACTCACGAAGACACCTACAGGAAGAGGATACATAGATCGGTTGAAGAAGCTGGCTGACACTGGAGCCGTGTATTTGGGTTACGTCGGAGAAAATGAGCCCACCTACCGGAATCGGCCGAAAGTTCTTTTGACAAAGCAGATGACCGCGGAGCAACGCTGGCTGGAGCAAACAAACGCCGCGGAGTCCTTCTTGAATGATTTCAAGGATCCATTGACCGGCGAGCCCACTCGTGGGCGCCCTGGTGGACTGCTTGAGATGCGGAAAACCTTCGGAGATCCCGTGATTCTCGGGACTTTTGCACCCAAGTTAGGGGGGGAGGCTCCCTATTTCCACGAGCTACGGCGCATGAACCTCCAACCAATTGTGCCGGGCTTTCCCGACCCTTATTTCACTATGAACATCCACGGCTACCGGGTTTCAGCGGTTGAAGTCGGGAGCAAGAGCATGGTTCCGGTGCCAGAAGCTAGCTCGGAACTTTTCTGGGATACCAACTTCTTGCGCGCCTCCTTCACCAGCACCAACGATATTCGCCAATTTAAGGCCGATGAAGGCAAAGAAGCACTAACCAAACTGATCGAGAAGCTAGACCGTTCCCGGGTAAGACTGCTGCAGATTGAAGTTGTTGGATACTCGCGCTACCTGAGCAAGTGGCCTGATGGCACGCCGAAGCTACATCCCTTGGTGTGGGCTTATGATCACCCGGAGGCCGCTGAGATTCCTAATGGCATCAGGGCATTTCTTGGCATAAACGACATAGAGAAGTCGTATGCGTCGGAACAAGAAGTGCTGCGTTGGCTCCTTACCGACTTCCTTCCCGCGAACGTGGGCAGCAAGGTTGTCAATCCGAAAGAACTCCTGAAGATGGCCAAGACTCCAGTCGACACCGATGTTTCCGCTAAGACGCTAAAGGAAGCGGCAGATGACTGGATCGCCCGTAACAAGAAAGAAATTAACATGTCGCCGACTTACGTGCAGGCTGGTGGCACTTACTTTTCGGCTGCCGATCTGTTCCAACTTCTAGCCAATAGCCTAGCCGTTTCTGCCCAAGGCAAAAAGCCTCCGGAGAAGCTCCGGCTAACGCATATCTACGGCCCTATTCTGCTCGAAGATCCGGAGTCAACCACGCCAAAAGCCGTTGTCACGGCCGCCGAGGTAGCTCGCGTCGCTGCGACTCTTACTTCAAAATTAAACGATCGGACATGGCGGCCGGTGCCCTGGAATGCGGTGCCATCGAAGATCGAGATAGCGGGCCAGCACGTCAATCCCGCGCAATTCCTGGCGCTGATGGTGGAGGCATACCTTGCGCCTTCGCAGGATACCCCAATCAAGCTTCGCTACCTCCTGCCTCTGACCGTCCCGGGGTACCTCTTCCCACGGCAAAACGAGACGCGGGACGGGGGCCACATCTGGACTCTGCGGCCTGCTGTGCTCACGCTGGAGTAACTAGACTCTGGCCAGGATGAATTTGATTGAATGACGCGCAAACGCTCTGTAGGCTTCGTAAACGCGTTGCGCGTCACAACTCATCTGTTGGGTCGAATCAGGGGGCCAGATGAACCACGGAAGCGTACTAAGGAAGTTTGGATTACTGGCAGTATTACTGATTTTCTCGCGGACCCAGTTGCTATTGGCTCAAGTGACCAGCGGGTCGATTCTTGGATATGTTTACGATCCCATGGGCAAGCCGGTCCATCATGCGGAAATCACGCTTACGGACAAGCTTCACTCTTTCCAGCGACAAATCGAAACTGATGCAACGGGTAGCTATCGGTCGATGGCGCTCTCTCCCGGCGTGTTCACCGTCTCGGCAAATGTCAAGGGCTTCGAGTCAGCGACAAGGGAGAACCTGGTTCTCGCGGTCGATGCGCAACTCAGGGTGGATTTTCACCTCGTGCTTGTAGGTGTGAAGCATACCGTCGAAGTATCTTCTCCTCTTGTGTCGGTACAGACTGAATCATCCGAACTCGGCGCAGTCCTAAGTCAGGGCTGGATAGATTCACTACCGTTAAACAAGCGTGACTTTCTACAGCTCGCCATGTTGACTCCAGGAGTCTCACCGCCGGTACAAGGCTCGGAACTGTCCTCGCTCGGCGGGCTTTCCATGCACGCCAATGGCGGTCGCGAGGAATATAACAACTACCTCCTTGACGGCGTTGACAATAACGATCCGTATGTCAACCGCTACGTTGTTCAACCTCCCGTCGACAGTATCCAGGAGTTCAAAATAGCGACCAACAGCTATAGCGCGGAGTATGGCCGGAGCGCTGCTGGACAGGTTAACGTCATCACCCGGCGAGGTGACAATGTATTTCACGGCTCAGCCTATGAGTACCTGCGCAGTAAAGTGTTGGACGCGAGTAATTACTTCGATGGCCCCAATAAGGCTCCCTACATTCGAAATCAGTTCGGTTTTGCTGCTGGCGGACCAGTCATAAAAGGCAAGACCTTCTTCTTCGCCAATGTCGATTTCTTGCGCGAGAGACTTGGAATTTCACAATTGTCAACCGTACCAACGTCGGATGAACGCAATGGAAACTTATCAGCATTAGGAACTACGATATACGATCCCCTTACCGGCGATCCGTTTCTGAATAACACCATACCTCCGGGTGAGATATCTCCTATCGCTAGTAAGATTCTGAATCTGTTTCCGAACCCCGACCCGAACCGGACTGGACTGGTGAACAACTATCTTGGCCAAGTAGTTCAACCTACCAATCAGACTGAAACTACCTTCAGAGTAGATCATCAGATAACGGCAGCTGATGAACTGACGCTTCGCTATAACTTAGGGATCGTCAGCATATTTGAGCCGTTCGCGTCAGGTGTGAACTCGGTGCCCGGCTTCGGAGACTATGTCAACGACCATACCCATAGCGCGATGGTTCAGTACCGGCATTTGTTCGGAGCCCGGGCCGTGAACACGGCCACGCTTGGTTATAACCGCTTCTCTCGCGATATCCTGCCCCAGAACTATAGAACCGATGTGGGCAAGCTGTGGGGTGTCGATTGGCTTAACTTGCCATCGCGTGATTTCGGCTATCCGAGCATAACTGTCAATGGCTTTTCGCAGATCGGCGACAATACTGGCTATCCCATCCTTAGGCAGGCCAACACCTATCAACTTACTGACGGACTCGCTCTTGATCGAGGTAGGCATTTATGGAAGTTCGGCGGGGAGATCCGGTGGCTTCAACTGAACAGTCATGTTGATCTTCTCTCGCGAGGCTCCATCTCGTTTCCGGGATACATGTCTGGCACGGGATTGAGCGACCTCTTACTGGGCCTACCATCGCTTGCCATGCAAGCGCAGATCAACAACCCAATACACCTGCGGTCCACCGCATATGCCGGATACATCCAGGACGATTGGAAACTCAGGTCAAACCTAACGCTAAATGTCGGGCTTCGTTACGAATACGACAGCCCCGCCATCGACCCAAGCAATGGCATGTCGGAACTGAACCTACAGACCGGCCAGATTGTCCAAGTGGGTACGAATGGAGTTACCCGGTCGGGAATTCACCCGGACAGAAACAACTTTGCGCCCCGCATTGGACTGGCTTGGAATCCCGCCAAGGATATTGTGATCCGAGCCGGCTACGGCGTCTATTACGACTCCGGAATGTTCGTCGTCGATTCGGCGGCGTACTTTAATCCGCCGCAGTTTGTCTTGCAGGTTTTTACGCCATCGAGCACCCAATTGCTTACCCTGCAAGATCCATATTCAGTTGGCGCCGGATTCGTGCCGCCCGCGTCACTTAGCGTACTGAGCCCGAACCTTGTAACGCCTTACATGCAGCACTGGAACCTTACAGTTGAAAAGGGTATTGGCAGGCTTGGGACGTTAAGCGTGAGTTATGCAGGTTCCAAGGGTACGCATCTCATTGGAGAACGTGACCTTAATCAGCCACCGCCGGGTCCAGGAGACCTGCAATCACGCAGACCTTATCAGCAATACGGCAACATCTTCTTCATCGGGAGCACGGCGGGATCGAACTTCCATGCCCTGGAGACTCATTTCACGCGTCGGATGAACTCCAATATTTCGATATGGGCGTCCTACACTTACTCTCATTCCATCGATACGTCCTCTGCGTTCCAAGGGGTCTCGGGGATTGATCCAAACTTCCCGCAGAATAGCAGCAACCCGGGAGCTGAGCGCGCCTCATCGAGTTTCGATATGCGACATCGATTCTCCGTGGCATACGTGCTGGCCTTGCCGAAGAACAACCGATGGACACGAAACACGGAATTCCAGGGGATTGCTACATTACAGTCTGGCCAGCCATTTACTCCTATGCTTCAGTCTGATAATGGGAACACCGGAAATGGCCAATTTGGTTTTGACCGCCCCGATATCGTCCCCGGTGTAAGCGCAAAGCTTTCCAACCCAAGCGTAAATGAGTGGTTCAATACGAATGCTTTTGCGATCCCTCCAGCCTACACCTTTGGTGACGCTGGGAGGAATTGCCTTCGCGGTCCGGGCTATGCGTCTTTTGATACCTCACTGATGCGGCGCTTTTTCCTGACGGAACGTTTCAAGCTCACACTGGAGGCACAGGCTTTCAACCTCCTGAATCGAGCTAATTTCAATCTGCCGCAGGCGTTCGCGGATCAGCCGGATTTCGGTACCATTACCTCCGCAAAAGCCCCAAGGCAGTTACAGTTTGTGCTGCGCTTTTCTTACTAAAGAAAAGATTAACGCAATCTTGCCAACCCACGTACGGGGAGATACAAATGAACTCGCATAGGGGTTTGTATTTCTACGCAAGAGTTATCTTACCTACGCCCGCCGTTATGGTCAGGCAGCTTGTATTTCTAGTCGCATTGTTTACTAGTTCTTTGCTACCTGGCCAACATTTGGACAATTCGCCCGAGCCCGTTGCCGCTGCAAGTCGAGGTGCGGGAGATCTGCAGGGCGAAATCAAACCAACTGTCTTCGAGGAGATCACGGTCACGGCCGCTCGAATCCCCGAGGAAATCAAGAATGCGCCTCAATCCGTCACTTTGATCTCCCAAGAAACTCTGGACCACAATCACTCGACGGCTCCGAATCAGATGGTTCGCGAAACACCCGGAATGTATTCGATTCTGGCTGCGGCACAGGGATCCCCTATTATCCGCGGACAAATCGGAAACCGTGTTCTCTACCTTTGGAATGATCTTCCGCTCAATAATGGAGCTTTATTTTCTGGTCCCAACGGATATTTTAACCAGGTTCCCTTGGTCGCTGTCGAACGCATAGATATTCTGCGTGGTCCGGGCGCCGTGCAGTTTGGCAGCGGTGCGGTCGGCGGCGTCATCAACATCATTACCCCTCAAGCTCCGTTTAAAGATTCGTGGTCTGCAGGTGGGGAGACGCAAGGCATATACGGGTCGGTAAATGGGGAGCGAACGAATAACATCAAAACGTGGCTGTCCTCTAAGCGCTTCAACTTTAGTGGAGGCTTCACCAGCCAGGACGTCGGCAACTATACTACTCCGGTCGGAATCGAGCACAACACTGGTTTCAACGCAGATGGTGGCTACGTTGCACTAGGTTTTCTATTGACTCCGAATCAATTACTCCGCGTCAACTGGGTTCAAGACCGGCGAGGTGACGTTCAATACTATTCATCGTCAATGCTCAACGCCAACGGTACCCCTCGTAATCTTGATAGTTATGAACTGCGCGGTATTGCCAAGCTCGACTATACGATAGACAAGTTTCTTCATCGCACAAATGGACTGCATTTGTATTTTTACAATCAGTATTATGACCAGGCGCGCGCCACTATAACCATCGCTCCCAACACACTGGCCTGGACCTCGCAAAGCACTGTCGTGGCAACTAGTCCTCAGGAGATATATGGGGGAGGAGCGCAGGACACAATACGTCACGGTCCGATTCAGATTGTGTTTGGGGGTGACCGACGGGCCGAGAGCCTGAGATCGAACAAGACCTCATTCACCTTAACCAGGGCCACCGGCACAACGGTACAGAGTACGCCACTCGGCAACGTCCCTCCTGGAACGTACCACGTCACTGACGGCTACGTGGTGGCAAATATCCAGGCAATCTCAAGATTGAGTATCTCGCTCGGAGGGCGCTTTGAATCGAGCCACATACACTCCAGTCCGCGAACTCAGGACATACTGACTCCCTACTTTACCGCCAATGACATACTTCTTATTAAGACTTGGAACACGGCAACATGGAGCGTTGGCGCGGTGTATAACGTGCAGGGAAACTGGGCGCTGACAGGTAACATTGCAACTGCTTTCCGTGCACCGACCTTCTCTGATGCCCTCAACACCGGAACGCCGGTATATAGCAGCAACACGATTTCCGTACCTAACAAGAACGTGGGACCTGAACGCAGTATCACTTACGAACTTGGTCCCCGATATAACGGGCACGATCTGCAGCTTGCCGTAACTGCCTACACAACTCAACTTTCCAGTGCGATCGTTACTGGCAATGCTCCATACCAGGTGTGCATAAATAACAATACGGTCTGCTATCAAGCCACGTACAGCAGTAACTCCGATAGCGGCTATGTGCGGGGAGTCGAAGCTTATTTCTCCAGACGATTCCTGCACGCCTGGACATTAGCCGGTGACCTCACTTACAGCCACGGGCTGGATACAACACAGAACACGCCCTTTCGCTTTATTCCGCCAACGAACGCAACCCTGGCTCTCCAGTACACTGCCCCGAAGGGAAGATTTTGGGCGGCAAGTAGCCTGGTGCTGATGGACAGGTTGCGTAATCCGGCAACCAAGCTAGGGGATCAGAACGATGTTGGGTTTTCCGTAAACCCGGCCTTCGGCTCACCCAACACTAAATACACTTCGCCGGTTACCGGGACAACTCTCACGAATCTTCCCTTACGTCCCAACTACCAACTTCCAGGCTACATGGAGACGAACTTGCGCGGTGGATTCCGAGTGTGGAAGACAGAGAAGACTTCTCTCGACTTGACGGCCGATATACAGAACCTCTTCAACGTGAGGTACCGGGAACCATATGCACAGCAGGAGTGGTTTGCGCCTGGGCTGGGTGCATCAGTCGGAGGGAAGATTACATTTTGATTTTGCACCGGCGCATCCCCGTATTGTTGCTGGCAGCCGTACTCGGGTTGGCCGCGATACAGCCTTGTGCGGCCGATGACCGCGCGATTTGCTTCGTCGGCGTCTGGGACCGAGCAATGCCACTTATCGACACCGCGGCTCAGCAGGCTGGATTGCGGGCGGTTTTTGCAAATCCCGCGGACTTAGCGCTTGTGGGAAACGGTAAGCCGCTCAAGTCGCTGGAATCGTGCTCGATCATCTTCATTCTGAATTTCGATTCTGGGTCTGCGATGACCTTCTCGCAATGGTTAGCCGATACTGCAGTCCGGAATCCAAAACGGCTGGTTATTCCTCTTGACGCGCGTGGGGTACATGTAGAGTTTGGAAAGCGCAATCTGCTGACACAAGACGAGACCGTACAGAAGTATTGGCGCGCGAATGGGTCGATAAACGTTCGGCGTCTGTTTGACTACACTAAATCTAAGTATCTTGGGATGCCAGCCACAGTAGAACCTCCAATAGTGATCCCGGACTATGGCTACTATGACCCGGAACATGATGACGCACTGGCTGATTTTGTCTCCTATCGCGAGTTCAAGCGCTCACGTGGGCGATGGGTCGAAGGCGCACCTGTGGTGGCACTACTTATCCAGCAGTCCTTCTGGATAACCCATGACACTAAGGTGATTGACGCCCAATTGCGAGCTCTCGAAGCTCGTGGCTTAAACCCCGTTGCTATCTTCGGTGACCGGCAGTCGATGGTGGAGAAGCTGATACGCGAGACAAAGCCGGACGCTCTGATTGAGGATCGGCATGGAGCCATGTGGGATTCGCGCAAGGTTTTGCAGGTCCTCGACGTGCCATATCTCCGTCCGATTTCGATGCTGGCCTCCACCATAGAGGAGTGGAAGAAAGATCCGCGCGGGATGTCTCATCGAGACGTCGGACTGTTCATGGCAGTACAGGAATCATGGGGCACATTGGAGCCAATAGTTGTCGGCGGTATGCAAACGGATATCTCAGGTTTCCAGCTTCACGATCCCATCCCCGACCGGGTAGCGCGATTTGCGGAGCGGACGGCAAGCTGGCTGAGTCTTCGCGGTAAGCCTAATTCCGAAAAGAAGATTGCAATTGTTTATTACAACAAGGACTTGGGCAAAGATGATCTGATGCGTGGCAGTCCCACGGGAGCTTTCCTTGACGCTCCGGAGAGCGCTGTCCGGTTCCTGCCAAGAATGAAGGAGGCAGGCTACAAAATCGATCGAATGCCCGACAATGCGCCACAACTGATTCAGTGGATTAAGCAATCAGGACGCAACATCGGCCCTTGGAATCAGGCAGAACTTGAGGATATGGTCAATTCCGGCGCTACTGCACTAGTTCCTCTGGCCAAGTATGAGCGCTGGTTCCGGGAGAAACTGTCTCCGGCCAAACAGGCGGAGATGCTGAAAGCCTATGGCCCCCCACCCGGAAAACTCATGGTGGTTCGTCGCCAAGGTCGTTCCTATATCGTCATTCCGCAGGTGAAGTTAGGAAATGTTATTCTGCTTCCCCAGCCTGAAAGGGGCGAGTCGCAGGATGACACGCTTCTGCACTCTCGCGACATTCCGCCGCCGCACAACTATCTTGCCTTCTACTGGTGGTTGCAGGAGGAGTTTCATGCCGATGCAGTGGTGCATTGGGGAACGCATGGCTCCCTGGAAATGTTGCCGGGTAAAGAGGCTGGGCTCAGTGGCGCTGACTGGGGCGATGTCTGCGTTGGGCAAATGCCGATCATCGATTTGTGGATTATGGACAATCTGGCCGAGGCGATCCTAGCGCGCCGGCGGTCCTATGCCGCTATTGTTGATCATATGGTCCCTCCCGCTTTTGAGGGAGGGACGGCGGCAAGCTACAAAGCTATTCGCAGCGACCTTATGAAGTTTCAGTCGCTCGAAGCGGGTCTGCTAAAGGAACGTTACCGCAAAGTGATCAGTCAGGAGTTGATCGCTAACGGCCTCCCGAGCCGAATAGGCCTGAAATCTGACGCTGTGGAGTTCGACGACGCGGACCTCGATAAGATAGGCACGCGCCTTGATGAACTGACGGAAGAGGAGGCGACGGTCGGTCTGCATGTACTGGGAAGTGGAGTTTCACCCGAGGACGAGATTCCCTACATCGTCACCATTTTGGGGCAGAAGTTTCTTGAACACCTGGCCGCATCAGAAGACCCCGCCGCAATGTCCCCAGAACATCATGGCGAGGTCAGAGAGAAGGCTATTCAGTACCTGCAAACTATGCTGGCCGAGCACACTCCGCCGCTTCTTGCCGAAACCCCGGAGTTGCAGAAGGACGTGGAGTTCGCGCGAGAGATGAAGCGCCGGTTGCGTGGCGCGGATGCGGAGATTACCGGCTTGCTGCATGCTCTCGATGGCCGCTATGTAACTCCCGGTCCCGGACCGGACCCTATTCGCAATCCTGACTCGATACCTGGAGGCCGTAACCTTTACGCATTGAATCCCGAGGAGATTCCGACCCAGGCAGCCTGGGAAGTGGGCAAGCAGTTAGTGAATGAGTTTCTCAAAACCCATCATCCCAAGAAGGTCGCATTCGATCTGAACGGTATGGATACAATGCGCGACTTCGGGGTAGTCGAATCTCAAGTTCTCTACTTGATGGGCGTGCGTCCGGTGTGGGATCGAAACAACCTGGCCATCGACGTGGAGGTGATTCCGCGCAGTGAGTTGAAGCGCCCACGCATCGATGTTTTCCTCGCCATGGGAGGTCAGTATAAGGAAAATTTCACCACCCGTGTCCATCTGATGGACAAAGCTGTGAAGCTGATTTCAGCGCTGGAGGAGGATGAGAATAACGTTCGACTTGGGACCGACCGAGTGAAGGCGCAGTTACTTGCACAAGGGACAGCACCGGAAAAAGCAGAAGCGCTATCTACCGCGCGCATCTTCGGGAGCAAGCCCGGAAACGTGTCAGGGACCAACATCTTGTACTTGATACCGCGCTCTGGAGTATGGAAACAGGATGACGAGGTTGCCGACGTATATGTGGACAACATGAGCTACGCATATACCGGCGACATTTGGGGCGAGAAGGTCGATGGCCTCTACCGGAATGCTATCCAGAACACTGACGCCGTCATCCGTGTGTGGGCCTCTAACATGACCAGCCAGCTCTCCAACCACCACGCCTACGAGTATCTCGGCGGACTGAGTATGGCAATTACTAAGCTGACAGGCCACGAGCCTGAAGCCTACATCGCGGATGTTCGCAATTCCGACGGGGCCCGTATGCGCGAGTTCGGCGAAGTACTCACCTCGAACCTGGAAACCGAGTTACTCAGCCGGGAGTGGATTCTCCAGATGAAAGCGCACGGTTATGCCGGTGCTGGACATGCCGCAGAGTTGGTCAAGAATACCTTCGGCTGGTCGGTGACGCGCCAGAGCAGTGTTTCCGGCGACAAGTGGGACGACATCTACCATGTGTACGTGGACGACAAATTTCAACTTGGCATACGGACCTGGATGGAGAATGATAACGCGCACGCCATGGAGGAAATCGCGGCCACCATGTTGGAAGCGTCACGTAAACAGTATTGGAAGGCCACTCCCCAGCAGGTGAACACCCTGGCAAGTCTTTATGCTTCGCTGGTGGTTAGACATGGAGACTCGGGCGGAATGGTTTCGGGCGGCAACGGTGGGCTTGAGAACTACGTCACGTCCGTTTTGAAAAGCAATCCGGGCGTTCAATCCAGGTCATTGGCCATACACTACATCAACATCTTGCATCGGGTACCAGCGCCCGGCAAAGGGATCTCTTCGGGGGCTGTCCCAGGCCTGCACGCCAGGGCGGTAAGCGCTCCCGCCCGCGGCGTTACCGGGGCAGCACGGTCTATCTCTGGCGTGCGAGTGAGCGGACGGCGGATGAGTCCAATACCGGCGATGGTTCTCGCTTATCCATTCCTTGTGCTGGCTGTCGCTGGATGTGCAGTGTTGATCACGATCTTCGGTTTCCTTACCCGCAAAGGGGTTATCGCATGAAAGTTCTCCAGGACATCCTTTACGCCATTACAAACTCGCTGCTGATCCCAATTATCATCTGCCTGCTGTTGCTGGGCGTTTGGACTCTCATGCTACTCGGCGGCTTTCTTCGGGAGGCGCTTGATCGCGTTAAAGTTCGCAAACATCTGGACTCACTTGTGGCTGCTGCACGCAGCGGTCCCCAAAGCATCCACGAGTCGCTGCACCAAGTGGATCACTCAGCCTCAGGCATTCTGTCACGATGGCTTAAATTTGTAGGCCAGGAACTAGACAACCCACAGGTGCTCAATCATGGATTGGCACAGTTGGAGAGCGATGCTGCGGATTCCGTTGCACGGCTCACCTTCATCACGCGCGTGAGCCCAATGGTAGGCCTAATGGGAACGCTGATACCGCTAGGCCCCGCGCTTTCCGGGCTCGCAAATGGAAATCTGCAAATGCTCGCCGGCGGGCTGATTGTCGCTTTTACCGCGACCGTAGTGGGCCTACTAATCAGCGCCGTTGCCTATGGCATCGGCCTGGCTCGGCGTAGCTGGTACGCACGCGATTTGTGCGACTTGGAATTCGTGATAAAGCAGTTGGAACGAGACAATGCCCGTGAACCCGAGTTCTCGGCGAAGGAGGTATTCCATGAGAACTAGACGAGAGCGCTGGGAACACATGTTTGACGAGGATCCTGCAGCCGGCCTGTTGAATCTGTTTGACGTTTGGATAGCGTTCGCGGTCGCCCTGCTACTTGCAACCGTGAGCTATTTCTCGGCGAGGTCTCCCGAGGGCCGTGCCTCACTTTCCGAATCCGTTCCTTCCAGCAGCACCAAGTTGGAACACTACCGTCCCACGGCGGATAAACTCTCTGGAGCCGGAGAGAGGCTGGGCGTAGCTTACAGGCTCGACAGCGGGGATGTTGTGTACGTTCCTGACACAGCATCAGCGCCACCTTCCGAAACTGAGAGGCCAGATGTTCCAGCAGCTCTCCGAGGCCAACACAACGGCCAAGGGACGCATTAGCCCGCCTTATGTATGAGTGGGCGACGATACGGCTCCAAAATGTATTTTCGGCTCCATCTAAGTAGCTGATAACACGCGGGCGCGCGCCTGTAGAGACGGGGCATTAACCGAAGCGCTGCGGGTTCGAGTCCTACCTGACGAGCCATTGTTTCAACAAGTTACAAACTCCCGGACAAAACTTCACCGCATATGGAGCAGCATCTCGGAGAACAGCCCCGCTACTAGATCCTCTCACGCCGTCTCCTCCTAGTTCAGGTGCCGGCGTGATTCAGGCATTGGATACCTGAAATCGAGTATTGACGAGCATGCGCTATGCTGGTCTAGGATTGAGTTTCATCATGAATATGCGATTTTCTAGCTACGGCACTGCATCCACCCGGCCATCCCCTGTGAGTGAGCTATTAGCTCAGTTTTCGAATGACTTCCGAGACGGTGTCGATATCAACCTGGGCGTCGGCTACGTTAATGAGCAAACGATTCCTGTGGATCGGTTGACCGCAGGTATAAAGTCCGTGGCTGGCGATCCTGTCAAGTATCGTCAGGCCTTCAATTATGGTAGTCCGGCGGGCTCGGCAAATCTGATCGAGTCGCTCAAGCGTTTCCTTCTCACTTCCCGAGCCGGCAATCTCGATGAAGCCACGCTTGCGCGCAATCGAATGACAATCGGTGCCTGTGGCGCTACCAGCATACTCGATGCGCTCTCGGACATACTGGCTCCGGGGATCGTGATTACCTCAGATCCTATGTACTACATCTACGCCCATGCACTCGAACGCAAGGGATTTGAAATCCTCGCTATTCCTGAAGACGATGAGGGGCCTAGTTTGGCTGCGCTGGACCGCAAGCTGCGAAAACTGGGGACAGCAGCCGAGCGTATCTCGTTCGCTTATATAGTTACGGTCAACAATCCCTCAGGTGCCATTTTGTCGAACGCCAGGCGCAGGGCGTTGTACGAGCTAGTGGCGTCGCTTTCCCGCCAACAGAATCGCTCGATTCCGATCTTCTACGATCTGGCTTACGAGTTGCTGTTGCATGATCCCAGTGTTGAGCCTTTTGCTTCGGTTCTACCATCCGACGATCTAGGGATTGCATACGAGATCGGTACGCTGTCAAAGATATTGGCTCCTGCTTTACGGATAGGCTATCTGTTCGGGCCGCACGGTCCATTCATGAATGCGATGGTGGAAAGGACCAGCGATGCAGGTTTTAGCGCGCCGCTGTTCGTCCAGGAAATGGCCAGCCATTTCCTGGACCATTACGCCACAGAACAGTTGCTGCTCGTTAATGAGGCATATCACAGGAAGTCCATCATTATGAGAAAAGGGATCGAAGAGAGTTTGATGCCTTTTGTGGAGGAACTGCGGGGCGGAAGCGCTGGATTTTACTATTACCTGACTTTCAAGGATATCGAAACCAACTCGGGATCACCCTTTTTCAAGTTTCTAACCCGCACGACGGGCAATTCGATCATCGACGGTGCTGTAACCGACCGTCTACCTCGGGTAATCTACATCCCAGGGGAATTCTGTGTCCATCAGCAGGGCGACCTAACTGAGCGCGGCAAGCGCCAATTACGGATCTCCTACGGCTTTGAGGACACGCCGCGTATTCTGCGGGCATTGGACCTGATGCTGCAAGGCGTTGAATATGCGCATTCGCAGTGCTGCCTTACTGCTCGATCCTAGTAAGTTTCCACATTCACATGACGCTGGCCGCGGCATTATGAGAAGGCCCCCAGATGATCCGGGAGCCTTCCTTTCTTAAGCCCTAGTGCTAACTTGCGGATCCGACCGTTTGCAATTCAGACGCAGTGGGTTTCGCGTTTGCTTTAATGATGGGTAGCATGTCGGGGGCGTGAGTAAGAACCGTCACCCTCGCGTTGCTGCCATGTTTCGCCAAAGCCGCGTCAAAAGCCGCTTGGACCGTGTTGAAATGAGTAAAACCGAGCTTGCTCGCGAGTTCCGGACTGATTCCCTGAGAAACTAGAAAAACGCTCTCGCGCTCTTTTACCTGCGCCCAGGCAATTGCCAACGCTGCCGCGACCTCGTCGCCGACTTCCTTCGCTTCCACTTTCTTGCGTACCTCCTCGGCGGAGTAGTGCGTGAGTTCCGTGATGTCGGAGTGGGTGACCGCTACTCCCTCATAACAAGGCGTAACCAGAATGATCGTGCCACCGGCCTTCACCGCCAGGTCTGATGGATAGAGCGTCTTGTGCGCCTGCCAGAATTCAAGGTCGCAAGGATGAGAACTGGAGATCACGATGTCAGCTTCTTCCGGAATCTCAACGGCATAGACTTCCTTGGACAGTTCTACCCCTTCCGCAAAGGCTTCGATGGTATCGCCGAAGAAGGCACGGACGACCTCGCCTGGGCGGTTCAGAACTGTGTTGAAGATGGTGTTCATGCCGATCTGCCGGGCGATTTTGTTCAACTCCTCGCGCACGGGATTATCTTCGACGCCCAGATAGGAACGGGGTGCGCGGACGCTGAGCAGATGGGTTTCCGCCGTCGTATCCTCGCCGGAGATGCCTGGCTGTACGATCTTAGCCCCACCCGCGAATCCGGGAATATGGTGCGGAACGATGCTGCCTATTCCGATCTTGAAATCGGCTCCGTAGACTTCACGGTTGATCCAGACGCTGGTTCCATTTGGAGTCTTACCAAGGTCAACCAAAGCTCCGGGGGTTTTGTAGTCATGATTCTTAATCTTGACCCGCCGCACAACTTCTTTGCCGAACTTCTCCAGAATCTCCTGCTCAGTCATGAAGCGATGAGTGCCCAGCGCGACGATGACTGTGATCTGCTCGTCTTTCACCCCTGCGGCATTCATCTCGTCAAGAATGACCGGGATGATCTTATCGGTTGGAGTCAGTCGCGTATTGTCGTCGGCGAGGATAACAACTTTCTTGGCCCCTTTCACCAACTCTCTTAGCGGCTTCGAGGCAATCGGGCTACCGATGGCGCGGACCACCTCATTCTTTACGTCCGGCACCGGATCGAAATCCTTGGGAGCATAGACCCCCACAAGGTTCGCACTGGGAATCTTCACTTCGACCATTTCTTGCCCGTAGGGGAGTTTTACCACGATATCTGCCATAAAAATCACATCCTTCCCAATTGAGTTCCGGCAACGTTTTCAAAAAAACCTAAGCCCGCCATGGAAACCGGGAGGCTCAAATAACAGCTTACAACCTTCACGCTAGCAGGTATCTTACACTCAACTGACGCCAGATTCGCGGCAGGGTCGTGGTGGAGCGCAAGTAACGGGAAAGGGAATGGGTCTGCTAGCTCTTTCAGTGTCCCGGCCCTGCCAGGTACTCAATGGGTACAAGAAATACGAATCACTCGGCCAACCCCAGCGATCCACAATGAACCATTCGGAATGGGTAAGATTTCGCTTGGACAGTAGGGAGAATGCGTTCTATGATTCACTGCACCAATTAAGTCATCATAGAGCCGGGCGGCGTGAACGTTCTACCAGAACGATTACGTTCCTGAACGCAGCTATATGCGTGACCATCCCTAATCGGTTACGAGGAGTTTCCCGAATGGCTGACACAAAGACTGTCGAAGCTGGGCCGTCAGGCGCAGTAAAGACCTCCCTTGAGTTCGAAAACGCAACCTACAGAAAAGTGACCGCTCACATATTGCCATTTTTGATGTTGTGCTACATCGTTGCTTATCTCGACCGGGTAAATGTAGGCTTCGCCAAACTCCAGATGTTGGGCGACCTCAAATTCAGCGAGACCGTCTATGGGTTGGGTGCCGGCATCTTCTTCTGGGGCTACTTCTTCTTTGAAGTGCCCAGCAATATCATCATGCACAAGGTTGGCGCGCGCGTCTGGATTGCCCGCATCATGATTACCTGGGGCATAATCTCGGCGCTGACAGTCTTAGTAAGGACGCCGATTCAGTTCTATATAGTTCGCTTTGCGCTGGGTGTAGCAGAGGCTGGTTTCTTCCCCGGAATTATCCTGTATCTCACGTATTGGTTCCCCTCGCATCGGCGCGCAAAGATGGTGGGCGCCTTCATGGTCGGTATCCCGATGGCTGGCCTCATCGGTGGTCCGCTCTCCGGCTTCATCATGTCGTTGACTCACGGCCTGGGTGGTTGGCCAGGTTGGAAGTGGATGTTTATTTTGGAAGCTCTCCCTGCCGGCGTTGTAGGCATTGCTACCATTCTTTACCTCAATAGCAGGGTCCGTGATTCCAAGTGGCTCACCGAGGAAGAGAAGCAGGTTGTTGAGCGGGACATCGCTGCGGAGGCACAACAGAAGCAGGTACATCCATCTCTTCTGGCCTTATTCGCCGACCCCCGCCTGTGGCTGATGGCGTGGATTTACTTCTGCTGTGTCATGGGGCAGTACGCGTTGACTTTGTGGATGCCAACCCTGATCAAGGCAGCCGGTATTACCTCCGTAGCGAAAA